>Ga0209671_1003097_pt1 | contig 15783 bp, 6 predicted proteins | sample WorMetHERISLAND2_2_FD_187401 | JGI IMG/M metagenome (GOLD analysis project Ga0209671, IMG submission 187401) | Marine gutless worms symbiont microbial communities from Max Planck institute for Marine Microbiology, Germany - Olavius geniculatus... | ecosystem: Host-associated > Annelida >...
ACCACGTGACTGTCCTGAGGCCTGGCAATTTTTTGAGGGGTCCGTCCAGGAATCGAACCCAGGACCTCTCGCTCTGGTGAAGTTGACCTGAGTCCAACACTCTAACCACTCGGCCACCGAGCTCCACTCTAATGTCAGCATCGGGCCGTTATCTTTTTTCTAGTTTAGCTTATTGTTATAATGATCGTATAAGATAACACTCAAAAGCAGGATATAGCGTCTACATACTAGCACAGAACTACACGTAGGTCGATGTTACTGTAGGCTAACGTCGTTCGTTGACCCAACAACGCTGACGCTCGACCAGTTATAGGCCTTAGTAGTCCCTAGTGCCTATGTGCACATTATATAGGTCTATAGAAGCTACTAAAGGACACTGCTCAAGCAACTCACGTGTAATGGGCTGTAATTTTAATGGTTAAACTGGGCCAGCAAATCATGTCGATATGGTTGTTCTAGCATAGGCGGATTTAGGGGGGCCAAAGGAGTCATGCCCCCCAAGATGCCAAAGTCGCCTTTTTGCCTAGCATATGCATACATTTTTGCAGTAAAACTAATAAAATTTATACTCAGTGTATGCATTTTTAGGGGGTTTTCATCCTCAAAAAACCGTTTGCTTCCGAGGCTGCGCCCCGGCGACAGGCTTCTCCCCAAGAAGTCCATTTTTGTTTTCGGCTATCGGCCTCAATTTTTGCCCCTTGGGAGTTAGTTTACCTTTTGTGACTCCAATTTCTGGCTATGCCTAGGTAAGAGTAAGTAACAATAAACAATAAATAATGGCAGGGGAGTTTAAACCATATAAACCTAATTGAGGCAAACGCTACAAAAAACCAGGATAGGTTTTTTTGAAAAATTAGGAAGAGTTGAATATTATTATTATTTCGCATTTTTCATAATATTTACGATATATCTTGCAACCAGAAGGGTTCCGTGACGCTTAGAATGCACCAAATTCGTTTTTTCACCGGGGCTCTGCCCCGGACCCCGCTGGGGGAGCTCATGGCGCTCCCCCAGAGTCCCTAGTCGTCTGGGGAGAGGGATACTCTCCCCATTCTGCTCCCCGTCGACGCCTGCGGAGCCTCACCTTAAGTTTGGGGGATTGCTCCAAGGACTTAGGAGGATAGACGCCCTTGAATAACGCTTTTTATCGCATGCAAGTCAATCTCCATGCCACTCTTTGTAAATTGCTGCTGTATTTCTATACTGTTATGGTGATAAAGAAAAAAAACGAAATTTAGCACAGAGGCCACGAAAATACGCCATTTTGGCCTTAAGATCTAAAAAATTTTTCTGGGGAGGGGGCGCCCCTCCCCAGATCCCTCCTGCTGTGGGGAGGGGGATACCCCCTTTCCACACCCCACCCCCTTGGCGCCTTCGGCGCCTCGACTCGGCTCGCCCCTTCGGCGCTCGACCTTGGCCCCCCAACTTCAACTCCTGGATCCGCCTATGTGTTCCAGGCATTAATTTTCGCGTTTCGGTTCTTGCACCTATGTAGTTTCTATAACTTTTTGTCTGAATCACGACTTGTGTGTACTGTGTTATGTCTATGACAAAGCAACAAGCAGTCAAAAGTTGTATAGTCCATCGAAGTGATATGCCTTTGCCTTGTTACTGCAAATCTCGAAATTTTGACCCCCTACAGCTGCCACATTTTACCAGATTTTTCTGAAACTCAAAACCACGAACGATATCTCCATTACCTAAAATTTGTTAAAATTGAAAAACCGACAATGGCAGACGAGTGGGCGAATACCGACAATTTTGGCAAACATTTGCCGACACAAGCAGATTGTACTTTACCTGTATAGCGTAATTACTTATAAAATGATAATTTCGCTGCCCTCCTGATATCCTCAGGCGTGTGGGGCTATTTCTTGTGGGGCCCCTGTTTGGCCGAACATGCTGAGCATGTTTAAATCCGCCTCTGCTGTCTGCATGATAGACCTAATAGGTCACCTCTCTATAGGCCTACATTCCCGTTTAGGGCTTAGGCCTATACAGCGTGCATATAGCATTGTGCATGTGAGGCCACTGAGCTACAAACTACTAAGCTGAGTCATGTGAGGCATAAAATGGTATAACGAGGTACACATAGGTTAGGCCTCGATTGCCTTGCAGAATGCAGAAAACTGAAAATCGGTTCAGTTTCGCTTTTCGGAAATCGATCTCAGCAATTGTAGGCCTACATAATTTTCAGCGATCCACTGTTTAGGCAATAGCCAAACTACATAGCCTGTAAATAATAAGCCTGTCAGGCTAATTGACCAGTAAAGCTACGGTGTAGAGTAAAACATTTTACATTATTTTCATTTTACGGAATGTTATGCAACACGTTTCAACGCCTCTTGCAAATCTAACCCAACAATAAAGTGCTATTGCAAGAACATTTACACTACGCGATGCCGCAGTTGTTCCTGTATAATAAAGAGGCAGCACCGTTTCATGTTAGCTGACCTTCCTATTCAGACACACCATTTCGTTATCCATCTGCATTACCTCGTTGCTAATAATTTGGACCTACATGACCCGTGCTCGCCGCCCAGTCACTGCTAATAGGTTTTTGTTCTTCGCGGAAAATGTGTCACATTATTAACGCCTGTTGCTAGAACAAAACTCACCTCAAGGCCACGAGGGCGTTGCATCCGGCGGCACTTGCAGCTTTTGTGAATAGAAGTGACGCAACACTATGCCTATTCCACGCCTCATGAATGATAGAGCGGCCGCTTAGACACGTGTAGGGTCTGTGTGTGTTATACGGAATTGCATTTTTACGCGCGAAAGCAGCTACTGCTTTCAGCGCATCTTAGCCATCGCAATTCTGTCTGTCTGTTCGCCTGTCTGTCACACGGGTGGATCAGTCAAAAAATGCAAGCTGGGATCACCAAATCTTCACCGTCGGCTGCCTGGAAAACTCTAGTTTCAGGAACAGTAAAGCTTTTCCATAAATTCGAAGGAGGTCACCCCGAACGAGGACGCTAAATGACAGGGGTTGGAAAAAATTGCGGTTTTAGCCAATAAGTCGCTCTATCTCAGAAACGGTTCGAGATATAGTCCAGGTTACCACTAATCGGAAGTCGTACACTGGCTCTCAGTTGCCACCGAATTCAATGACCCTGGATGGCCTTGAACGCCAAAATAGGGGTTTTTATCCATTTTGGCGATTTTGGGCTGCGACAGGAGTCTATATCATTCACAAGTTGGCGCCACGCAACTATCGTTATGCGATCTAGATACAGAACATGGTATTTGTATATTAACTTAGCGTGAACACGCCAATATTCAGCTAAACTACTCAACAGGAACTGCTATAGGCTTTCGGGCGTCTCTTGAGCATTAGCTCAAATTTCTTATTATAAACCGTTATCCGCTAATCTTCGATGACTAAGTCGCAAACTCTGACTTATTGTAATCGTTAATTTACCATTACACCAAAGGCGCATAATCTCTTGGAGATATATTTTTTTGCGTGTTGTTGGCGTTGTTGCTAGGTTGATTCTTAAATGTTACCGCTGTCGTTTGTAGAAACTGCAGTTTCGTATATTTTTAGTAAATAAAGTTTATAAGTTGATAAATTCTTGTATACATTTGTTTATTTGATCTGCCTCAGCGTTTGCCCGCCTGTCTATACAGTAACGGCATTCTGCGTCACAGGGCTAGGTGTGTGACGTGATGTGATTATGACGAACGTACAGGTGTGTCAGTAGGAGCAGTAGACCAACCGTAAAACTTTTAATAGACGCCGAGTCACAAACAAAAGCCGCGTTCCTATTTCAGCATAGACGTCTAAGCCGACTCTTTAATACAAGCCAGATACCCAAGTAGTAGTTGTTGTACACCGTGTCTTCAAAAAACTGGGCCACTTTTTTATTTTGTGAACATCTCCGTGGCTGATTTTGATAATTTTTGGCACGCAACATCAACAAGAAACTTGACGTAGGTTAGGTGCCGGTGTCACATTACAGAGTCTCCCCCATGACAGAGTCTCCGGCCGGAGACTCTGTACCGGTATTACAAAGTTTCCCCCGCCATGTAGATGTCTCCCACCCCATGACAAAGTCTCCGTAGTCGGTGTGACAGAATCTCCCCCGCGTCAGAATCTCCCGCCTCCCCCAACCAGGCACTGAGCATCTTTGCAATGTGATGCAGCCGTGTTGCGGTGGCTGTGGTGTTGGAGTAAAAGAGAGACACGACTGCATGGTGACTTTGACATCTGACAGGGCAGGGTTGTAGTTAAGATCAGACTACAGAGATGGACATCGCAAGCACGGACACTGTAAAGGATTATGCAATCCGCGTACAATTGTTGACTCTTTCCCGTGATTGCCGTGTTACGAGTCGACGTCATGAATAAAGATATGTATGAAGAGTTGTATGAGTATTATATCTGTGAATGCAAATAACAGTTTCGAAGTAGGCCCAACTACAGCAATTCTCGTAACAAAGTAACCTGCGTGGCAAGCTAAATTGTTATCGGTAAGCTAACTGTCATTCCTGTAGGCCTATAGTAGCATGTTAAATTTCGTGTAGTGCTAGAGCCTTAAACTATAGACTGCATTGCTCACTTAAATTTGCTTTTAATACATATTATATTAACCGCTTTTAGCTATTTTTAACCATGTATGGCACTGAATGGCCTATTTTGTGCTGACATGCCGTTAAGAAACTACTCACTCACTCACTCACTATTTTCCAGCATGAAGCCAACGGACTTGCTCCATTGATAGCTGAGCTCTATAAACGCAGTACCCCCAGCAGTGAAGACCAACAACCGCTGCAAGTATACTAACATACATTACTAGGGCACTATTTTATACACTCTCTCCTTCCCTCGCCGACTGTCCGTGCAACTTCCGGTTTGTCAAACCGGAAGTCGCGCTGTGCGCGCATGTATGCCTGTGACGGCGGCGTCTAATGAAGAAACACGGCAGGTCGTCTTAGTACAGTCCGCACCATTTAGACGGAAACTCAAACCTACAGTGTTGCATGATGTCCATGGCTTGAGCCAGAACTGTTAAAAACATGATACGTTAGAAAATTGAAGATTGTAAGTTTCGCGAATGACGCTTATTTTATTCACGATAATGCAGTATCTGTTGGGTAAGCAGTTCAGACGGCTGCATAATTAGCTTTGTTTATTTATTGTTTTAACAACCAATGCGTTTCGTTCACTGCCATTATTATCGTTATCATGTTTACTAAGAAAGAAACAGAGTAAGTAAGTAAGCAGTCGAGATGTTAACTGCCTTTCTTTTCTTGATTATAAATCTTACATCCCCATTCCGAGGCGAAGCGTAAACTTACGTTACTAGACAGACTCCACACTGAACGTAAAAGTAAACTACCACTACAGTGTTACTGTTATACCATGACAGCGAAACACACTGGGTGACTCTCCCACCATAGGCCTATGGATTTACTGGCAATACTGTCTCTGACAAAAGATGCGGCGCTCGCCACCTGGTGAACTGCGCCGTAGGCCCACTAATCATTTATTCGCACGTACATCCGTAAGCGCCTGTCCGTCGTATCATGCTACTAATTTGTCTGCTACGCTCTTGCATCCGTACTGTAAGCCACCTCGTTGTGGCACGTTATGGTGCTAAGAGCATTACGTGAAGTGCACTATTTGGTACCTGTATACCGTAATCTGAGACGGGAGCAGATTCGGACATTCCGATTGAGATTGGCTGATAATCAACTTGCGTCATTTCGTATCTAGCCTACAGTACACTCACAATTTTACTAGTACTACTCTAAATCGTTATTATCATTAATATCATTATATCAAGTCATTGGACAAAGGCACGATGCTCGCACACATTTGGTTTGGTAAGCCACTTAAACTGAACAGTAAATAAAGATGTCTTATAACAAGTTGGCTTAATTTGGTCTTTTATAAAAAGGTAGAAAGTACTGTTTGAAACATTTTTGCGAGCCTGAAATTCAAGATTTGGATGTGTTAAATAACAGTGGCCGGAATCTCTCGCGGTACCAAGATTTGGGATTGCGATTTCTAGTGAGCGGTTTATTTGAATAAAACGCTTATAATTTGTAAATATCAATAGATAAAAAATACAAAACTGCATCGATAGCACAGCGTGGAGCCTGTCAGTAGGCCTATACCATGCATGGTATTATTTTCGCTCTGGCGGTTTTGGTACTTTTTATGACGAGCGTTTTTCGCATCTTGTCGACAAAAATACCGAATGTTTTTTGAATGTAACTTTTCACCAAAATGTCTTAAAGCATAAGTTCAAAAGAAGTTGTCAGGTCATTTTGACATTCATAATCTATCCGCGTCTCTGCATGTCCGTCGTCGTTCACCGATCTGTTGTCCGGTATGTCTCCAACAAGTCGATATAGTGGTGTTTCGTGCTTATGCCGAGTTTTAGCCTTAATCCGCCGTCAACACAGGATTTAATGAACATGGTGTAGGTCTGTGGTTAATTGACTATACGGCAAATAATCTTTTTGCTCATATCACATAGCCTAGGTACGAGGTATATTGTGGCTGTCTCATATCGTAACGCTGCTACAGCGAATAATCACTACCGAAAATTTTAATGAGATTTGCCTATAATATTGGCAACTTAACTTGCGACTTAATATTACATCTTTTCCGTAAACTATTTGTCTATGCAAGTGGATTTTCGTGGTTCTACCGATTTGCTCATTTGCTCCAGTAAATGTAATTGCTTTCTTGTTGTTCGCTTGTCCTAGGGGGCCTAGCTATCCATTTCAGTTTTGTTTGAAATAATTTTTTTTGATTTTGTCATGATAATTTTTACTGCGAATTTTAAAGTCTTCGTGTCTTATCTTATCGCGCGTAAGAGCAACTTTATGCTAACGCAGTAACGTTCCACGCATAGTTTTAAATTGAGAAGCGAAACGTGACTAATCATCAATATTATTAATCATTTAATCATCAGCGAAATACAACAAACTAAAGTTTAAAAACAGCATGAAAACATCATAAAATCAAAACGTAACATATATATTACTATTCTTCGTCTCATCAGCATTAACAGCAAACCTAATTTTCCTACATGGAAATATTTTTCTTTGTTTTCGCGGCTAATATTGACAGACTATTTTTGGCTACTTGCATATTTTGTGTATGTAGTCTATTTAACACATTTAGCTAATGATCTTAAATAGAATTATCGCAATTCAGCAATTCAGTTGGACACTGAATAATAAAACATAACAAAAAAGAGAAGTTGCTGACGCTGTGCAATGCTATTAACAGAAGATAGCGAAAACAAGAAAGCAAAAAATGCTCACAGGAAGACTATAGTATAATAGAACTTAGTAGCAACGTATCCGGCAAGTCTATGCTTTCTTTTCCGGAGTTGAGTTGCGGCAGCTGAGCTTGGACTATGTACTGGTGCTTAAACGAGTACTATAGAATAGGATGTTTTGGTGTTATCTTTCAGCTGTGATGCTATAGGTTATGCGAGCAAACGCTTGCATTAAAACATTTTTGCGAATGTTGTATTTTGCATCTAACCGAGTCTTATTAACTTGTTTTTGACATGTTGAAAAAGTTATGCAATTTTCTGCAGTAGTGTTTTGCAACGTTTTTATTCTTTACGTAAGTATGGCTGGGCGCATAATTCGGTAAGTAAGTAAATGCGTATACGTGAAAGAACTTGGTAAGTACGATTTATCAGTTAGTCGTGATGCGTTGGGTTCTTGCGCGCGAAAATAGTTCTAGCGAAGGTTTAAACTGTTTAATGTTAATGCCAGTTCGTTTCATATCAACTTGGAAGTTGCTCCATAATTACGGGTTAGCAGTAGGGCTACAATTTTTAGATCTTTTTTGGAAATTTTCTTTAAATGTTTCCAATATTTTTCTTTTTTCAATTACTTTTTACTTGCACACAGCAACTGAATTTTGCTTTATTTTTTGATAACTTGTTTTTGTCACTTTTCTTTAGTTTGTATCGTTTTTTTCAAATTTGCACTATTATAAAAACTTTAGCAAGTGTGATTTTTTCTTAGGTATTTTTGTCACATTCAACTTAACAAACTTTAGAACATCATGTCTTAGATCGTCCCAATGCGCGGTACTGTTCTTAGCACCACTGCATCCCGGTAAGGTGTGTTAAAAAGCGTACTGCTGAGACAGAGAGAAGGTGTGTTAAAACCACACCCGCAGCAGCTGTGTGAATTCCCATTACGTATCATCGTCACTCGTCGTCGTCATCATCATCGTCATAATCAAGATCTTGTCTTTTTGTTTGCCCTTTTTCTATTATTTTCTTTATTTGTGTTCATCTTTCTTTTCGCCTGCATTTTCTGCAATTTGACAAATTTTCTTACATTAAAAAAATTTTACTGTCGTCATCATCATCATCATCATCATCATCATCACTACCTTTGTCATGCGACCTGCTACGGCGTCGCCGTTTGCCTGCCGTCTACAGATAACAGCGTCTTACCGGTATTGCGTCACACAGGTGCGTCATAGGTGTGATAATGACTAACTCGCACAGATGTGCCAGCAGCAGCAGCACTCAAGAATTAGAGGTATGTGCCGTTAATGTCCAATTATATTTACGGTTCAAAACTACAACGGTGCAAGTAAGCAACTTCTATTTTACTTCATAGCAAATGTATGCAGCATTTGAACAAAACACAATTCACAATAATATTCAGCAAAAAGCGACTTAATTAAAAATTTATGAGGACAGTTTACACACACAACGATCGTTCGTGCAAATTATAAGTTTTGTTAATGCTACGTGTCTAAAAATTACGGCCTTCTGTTACTGAGTCTGTTATACAACAGCTGTTGTTTGTCTAGACTATAAGTAAACGGATCAGTACCACACAATCAGCGGCCGCGGAAACTGGAAAAATAGGACAATGGACGCCCGCCTAAGAGGACGAATCTGAAGAAAGGGCATTCATCCTATCCTGTCCCCAGTTATAAGTTTTCGGGTGTCACCCACGGAAAATCTGTGAAAATGTTGGTTCAATTCTGTGCAACTCAATGCAATTTGATGGCACTGGATGATCAAATGTGGGACGAAAAAAATCGACGATCCTTAGTGTGACGCAATTTGCCGTCTCTGCATTACACTGCAAGTTCCGTAACCACTCACCACAGCACGCAATAATCATGAAACAAACGTCGTGTACAATGCAGAAACTGTTTACAGAAATAAACATGACATCGACACGTGTAGCATGTTTTTACGTCGGTATTCCAACAATGTCGTAACTCTACTGTGCAGTGAAAGATATTATTTCATTATGTATGAATAAAACAATTAATGTTATCACATTATAACTAGGTTTATAATGTCATATTGTAACGCTGTAAAACTTTTAACACAAGCTCGGGGCAACAATTAAAACATCTGAGCAACTGGTATTAACTACCGACTTGTATCAGAGACTGGGTTTCTATTAGAAATCCGGTTTGTACTAAAACACTGTAAACATGCCATTGAGTTTTTTGCATGATGTTGGTATTCCAAATATTGAAATTTACACATTATAAAACACGTTCACGTTTTTGTTTGTCATAATTATGAATTATTCTGCACTGTTCAAACATATAATTTAGAAAACAAATTTTAATCACAATAGTGTCAGCGTCAGGAGTGTCATATAGCCTACCCGGTAAGTTTGGTAATACGGCGTGTTAACACTGGGCTTATTTTGGAGACCCGATTTGTATTAGAAGTTTCAGGTATCTTCAAACAACATTAACAAATGCAAACAATATTCGCAGATCGCGTGACTACAGCCAATAGATTAGTATTGTAAATAGTGCAAGAAAGTAAACGACTTTCAGTTATGACGCCACAATAACGATTGCGGAATTAACATGACAAAAAGTCTGTCGTAGTCATTAGTTGAATATAAGCAGAAGCGCATTTTCTTCGCAACACTCTGACAGTCTCCACACTGTACTTTGAAAATAAAGTAGTCAAAACTGCAATATTTGGATAAATACAGTAGAACAAAGTTAACACTGCACGACATCCGAGTATACATGTACAACTTTGTTAATATCTGTAAAATCACAGAGTTACGTAGTTATATATTACTTTTGTCATTTACTGCTTACTTATTGACTTAACTACGACGTGACCCCCAAAGAACAACCGACGCAGATCTCGACAATCGAATATCGGGCGATATCGACGTCATTGTCTGGCTGCAAGCATGTCGGCTTCCTGGTAACCATGCACGGTCACGGTCAATAAAGCTTACCGAAACTCAGCGTAACAGTGAGTAAAGCAGTGTACAGGACGATAGAACATAACTGAACTGAAATGAATGCAAGTGAACTGTTAAAGTTTAGTTTAGTTTAGTTTACAACTAATAGGCTAATATTGACAACAACGAAAGAAGGTAAAAGAAGTAGCAGCACAAAACAATTAATGTAATATTAACACTTTACGTGCATACAGCAAAAAATGTCTATATTTTTACCATGGCAGCAGATCGTAGATCAGAATGTTCTGAGTAGGCCTAGTACAGAGCACGTCAGTGGGCAGTGTCTAGATTAATTTGGAGCGCTATATTGTGAGGGTCGTAGTGCTAACTATCGAGGTCATGATTTCATCCATCTCCGTGCACAGAAAGCGTTTAATGAGAACGAAATTGCTAGCACTATGTGGTATAGGCCTACATTTGATCTCCACAAAACTATCAATATATTACCGCTCCTCTGCGTGCTTTAATCTTTGTTTACGGCGCCTGAAATGTGAAATTTGGAGGTGTACATAGACCCGGTATAGCCACCGCCACTAACCAGTTTTGTATTCAGCCATAGCCAATCGAAAGTCACACCAGCCACAGCTAGCCAGGCAGGAATTCCTTTATACCCTACCATTTTTGGCGATTTATTGCTGCTATTAGCGTGCTATCACTGAAATATTTGAAATCCGAGCCTTGAGCGTCACTGCGGCATCGAAACTGAAACTCACTTGCCATGACGTGTCCACGGCGGCAATACAGTGCACGCTCAAATGGACACAGCTGCAGAGTTTCATTGCAGTTGGTACATGTCCAAGTCTCTTCTTCTTTGCCACAGTCTCCATCAAACGAACCGGGAACGGTATCGACCAGAAAGCCATCCTTGTGGGAACAAACTTCCAGTGTTGTTAACCAGGACTTGACCTTCAAGGCCAAGGCCAAGGCCAAGGACTTAACCTCACGGACAAGTTCAAGGACTGCTTTCGATAGGGGTGTTTTTGAATGCTGAATTTACTAGTAATTTTAATTAAATAGATTTAATTTTCAATTTTGCAGTCAACTAGAATGACCACTAAAACTGATGAATTCAACTATTGCTTGCTAAATATTCTGCAAGCTAGAGCAAAGTTTAAAACGTAATGGAAATAATGCACTACACAAACCACGCAGTCAAAGTTCAGAAACTGCAGACTGTTAAACAACCAGTGCACACAAATTCAAATTATGGAAAAGGTTTGTCAGAGTTTGTGTGGTTCTCAGGTTCTCTGAAAAGTAACAGTTAACAGTTAAAAGTCGAGGGGGGAACGCGCCCCAGTGCCGCACTGCTGCACTTGAGAAACACCAAAGTTTCAAGCAGAGTGTCGGACATCCGTGTCCTATGCGGTCTCATCAGTAGTCCACTCTGAGAGAACACTCTCTGAGAAATTTAGTGTCCACCAAAAGACCATCAGAATCCAGTCATTCATGCGATGAAAATGCTTTTAACATTGTAGCAGTATTAGTCTCTCGAAACACGAGCCTTGCAAGGCCAAGGACCTGGTTAGTCAAAGCCAAGAACTTTTGCTCAAGGCCAAGGCCAAAGCCTTGACCTTCAAGGCCAAGGCCAAGGCCAAGGACTCAAAATTTGTCCTTGAAAACACGCCAAGGCCAAGACCAAGGCCAAGGACAACAACACTGCAGACGTCGTCATGTCCTTTGTTTCCAACTGTTTAGCAACATCGCAGTGAATGAGTTTTCCTCTCCTGAAGTGCTTAATAGCAATGTTTTCGCTTTCCTTTAACCACGTAATGTAACAAACAGCTTTCCTGTCTTTTTTGGTTTTTTTTGGCAAGTTCGATGAATGCTAACTCATTCTTCTTCGTTGCTTCGTTATGAGTCTCTCCGTGAAAAAGCACATAGACATTATCGTAGTCGGCGCTTGCAATGCTTTGCTCAACTGGCGGTGCGAGATATTTTGCACCCCATCGTTCACAGCGATTGTGGAACTTGATCTGCGCCTGTGCGGTTTCGTAGATTTCGTCACACTTACGAAAATTATCCTCGGCGGTCGTGTTATGTTTGTCACAAAAGAAATCTACCTGTTCTGCGTTTTCTTTCGAAGAGCGTATGTTTTTCACAAGCCGAGCCAACTCACATTTTGCGCTAGCTGCTTGAACTTCAAGGTCGTTTTTCAAGCTACGCATTCCTTTCATTTGTTTATTGGTGACACAGTGGCTGTGATTATTCATTTCGTCAAACATGTCGTAAGCTTTCTGTCTAAGTTCATTGATGTGATCAAATAAATGGACAATTTTTAAGCCCCAGATGTCCTCAATGCTTCGAAGTATTTCAGCGGGTAGAGGCGGTTCCTCGGAGACGAGGCACGACACAGGTAACATGACATAGAACAACGGCTTGCCTTTTTTGTCGTTGTAATTCTGAACCAGTTTTGGTACTTTTCTCATCAACGCCAGAGCGCCATCGAACGTTTGTGGAAATTCGTCTGAACCTTCCGGTATCAGATCGCCAAAAAATTTCTAGTGAAAAATTTCTCGACTCATCATTCATTTTTTTTTATTTACTGCAACTTTGCCGGTAGTGCAGACAAGTTCCTTTAGTTTATCTACATGCAACTTTAGGTTTCTTTCTACTTCCTGCTTGTTCTTGTTTTCGCTGTTGTGATCTGTAACTTTGAGTACGCAATCGGCTCCCCATTCGATTTCTGTGACAACGTGGGTAGCTCTGGAGTTACGCACTGCATCGTGGGAAATGTAGTCCTGTACCTCGTCATAGAAAAGTTCCAAATGTTCTGTCACTGTTTTGATATTGTACAACAGCGTGCTTTCCACTGATTTGAAACTGTTCTTCTCCTGGCTTAGATACTTTGCACATCCGGTCATCCCTAACATTCCACAGAGAACGCTTAGCTGCAGCTCACCCGTGATGTTTAAGATCTTCATTTTTTCCTGAAGACTGCTGGCAATGGTGAATTTAATATTACTCTGTGGGCTGTCGGTTTTGGATATGGCTGGACAGCCTGGTGGCAACTGTTTTCGGAATATCGACACCCCGCAAAAGTTATCAGTTGTAGAGTCATACAGATCACCAAGCCTGGCGATGCGACTAAGTGCCTGTCGGGAAATATTTTGTCTTGACGTATGTCCGCTCATTGTTATTGCTTTATCTACAAAGGCAACAGCTTAGAGATAGCACAGTTGCATGCGCTGCAGTAGATTGAATAGCACGGGTTAGCCATATTTTACTATGTTCTGTGACCACCCACAATTAAATCAAGCTTATCACAGACGCGCAGTTGCGCAACTCTGTGTTAATGGCGAGCGGTTAAGTCAATGGAGAACGGCAAAATTCGACCCATCGCAAATCCGAGCCCCCGTCACCGATCGACACGAAATTTGAAACACGTGATTACATCCGCGATATGGTTCCCTGCGCAAACTTTTGTGCAAATAGGTCCATTGTGGGCTTTCCAGCAAATGAGTGAAATATAACGGATTTAAAAAAAAATTTCATATAATTATTTAATGACACACCTACAGGTCAGACTGCTGATAAATACGTCTAGAAGCATCATTACGGCGTTCGGTACGCTCCGGCTTATACTCGGTTGACGATCCTTCTTTTTCTCAATTGGTTGGAGACATGGACGACAACTTATTTGCAAAGATACAGCACAATCCACATCACGTTCTGTACAAACTTTTGCCTGAGAAAACTGATCGCACCTACAATCTCCGACCACGGAGTCATTCTTTCTCATTAACTGTCAAGACTGATAGTAGAAATTATATAAATAGAATGTAATGTTGTTTAAAAACATTTATTAGCGTGCTCTTTGTCAACACCTGTCGCCTAATAGTCACTACAGTAGTAACGATATGTATAGTTCTATTCAACGACATTTATCAGATTTTTATGTCTTTTTGTATCTTATGTATGGTTGCATTTTGTCAATTTGTTTTATTAAAGAGAGATGATGATGACGATGAAACCGGTTAACGGATTTTTACGCGCGATGGCTCAAACGACGCAGTTTCACGCAAGGGTGTGCCTTTTGAAGGTATAAAATTCGAAGTAAATATCCAACCTTTGAAAAAATCTCCCAAAGTCGAAAACTGGGCCAAAAACGGACCGAAATTTTTGGCCAAAAACGCTCCTGTGCTCCTGTATAAAATTTTCACCCATAATTGACCTTTATTTGTCATCGTAGGCCCATAAAAGTTGTACAATGAATAGACAATATGGCCACGAAAATTCCAAATATGTGGTTATATCTGACCCTTTGCTTACAGGGCACGTGACACGGTGCATGCGCAGTAAACGTTTTCGCCTTCAAAAACACGCCTTTGTATAAAATTTTCACTTACAAAGGGCCTTTAATTGTCCTCGTCGCCCCATTAAAGTTGTATAGTGAATAGACAATATGGCATCGGGAACTCCAAATATGTAGTAATTTTTGACTCTTGCCAACAGGTCACGTGAAACCTGGCATGCGCAGTAACTTTTGGCCCTTAACATGGGCTAAACGCAACTTTGAGACTTTACATCTCCATAACGGCGAAGATAGACGGATGACCCCCAGTAGGAAAGTGGCCACGGCGAGTCCAGTGGTCACGTGAGTGACGTGACCGACGACATCACGTGACCCCCCAAAATCAAGGTCGTAACCCCAAACTCTATTAGGCTTTGCATCTTCATAGCCGTGAAAAAAACAAATAAATTATAATTGACCATCTACGAGAAAACATTATTTTATTAATAAAACAGCAAGTATAAATGTACAAAACATCAGTTTATACGCCTATTAACGGCGACACGCAACGACTGGCAGTTCAAAAACAGCAAAAATCATAAAAAGGTAATATTATTCAACAGCACATTCACAGTTAGGCGATGTGATGGTGAGTGATATCACCTTTTATGATTTTTGCTGTTTTCAAACTGTCAGTCGTTGCGTGTCGCCGTTAACAAGCGTATAACCTGATGTTTTGTACATTCATATCTATCATAGGCGTAAACATAACATTTGTTTACAAGTTTGTGTTGTTTTGCACTTTCTAGGCTACCACGTTTTGTTATTTTTAGCACATTTTCATTCTGCACGGCATTATACCCTAGAAACTGGATACTCAAGCAAGCCATTAACTTAAAGTAATGAAAGATAACAGTGTCATAGATTAAATGCAATGCTGCTGTCGTAAAAGAGCACTGCAGTGTCGTTTGTACTATACGCCTTCAGGAACATTGTTCGTCGCCGCTCTGCTGTTGTTGCCGCTGCGCGATCAGCTGTTTCGACCTGTCAACAGCTGACTGTACGTAACAACATCGGCGTCTTAAACTGCTGTTCCGATTAACGATCTCATCTGCACTCGTAAACTTGATGTACTGTTTTTATCTGAGACATGGTTCTATTTGTCTCTAACCTAAATTCATTAAATGATAGACGCGATAAACTGTCCCGATTTTTTTCGAAATATGCGCAATTTGGCTTCATGTCTCCATCACCTCCTCCCACCCCCTCGCAACACTTCTGTAACTTCCAGGCTACGTTCTAGCACACCTCTGCCT
>Ga0209671_1003099_pt1 | contig 15783 bp, 13 predicted proteins | sample WorMetHERISLAND2_2_FD_187401 | JGI IMG/M metagenome (GOLD analysis project Ga0209671, IMG submission 187401) | Marine gutless worms symbiont microbial communities from Max Planck institute for Marine Microbiology, Germany - Olavius geniculatus... | ecosystem: Host-associated > Annelida >...
ATGCGTGCTGGCAGTTCTCCTCTATGGCTCAGAAACCTGGACTCTTACACAAGCAGATTGGAAACGATTGGACTCCTTTCACATGCGGTGTCAGCGGCGGATACTTCACACCAGATGGTACGATTTCGTATCTAACAACGAAGTCTTACGCCGGACCGGTCTCTTGGCAGTCTCTTCCATCGTTCGCAAACGAAGACTCGGACTGTTCGGTCATGTTGCCAGACTCACAGAGGACGTTCCAGCAAACCAGATCCTTCGGACTTGCTGCGAAGCCCAAGACGGTGCCCGACCATCTCCTGATTGGAAACGCGCTCGTGGCCGACCTCCCATCACTTGGATCCACCAGATCTGCCGGGACACGGGAATATCAGCGACCGACGCTCTGCAGCTGGCAGAAGACCGCTCGTTTTCGCGACAAATCGCAACGGCGGAATGCTACGGCTGAACGCTTCGCGTCTTGATGATGATGATGATCAAATGTTTCGACGTACTGACACCACTCACTGAATAACAATTTTCGTTAAGGATCATATAACGTAACAAAATATGCAATGCATGCTACTCGATGTCAGTCGATGCTAACCGTAATAACATAATCACTATTATACAGTTTTACTGACAGTTTCATTGTTATTATTACTAATTAAGTTTAGTTAAGGTTTATTTTTTAACTGTGCTACCATTGTATTATGGTGAATAAAGTTGTATATATAGTCCAAAACTCTAGTTAACTGCTGTCGAAATATTCGATTGCAACTGCTAACAAAGCAGTGAAATTCTCAAGACATTTTGTCAAGATTCAAGATCAAGACTTTATGTTTTGTCTTCGAGGCGCCTTGAGTCCAAGACCTTGGTATAACGTTGATTATACATGTACATCGCTGGTATAACGTTGGTATACCCACGCGGAAGGATATCCACGAGGTTCTGGTGATCAGCCGGGCTGCGAGCGTGCACGGTTCAATGGAACGCGGTCGTGCGTCAAACCGTTTTACTGCCCGCGATACGCCAGCACAGCCCGCCCGGTCGTTTTCAGCAACAGTGACGACGACGACGACGACGACGACGACGTAGACACCAGAGAACGCCACGCAGCCAGTTCAAACGGCACCACCAGCTGCGACCCTGACCTCGACGTCATCATGAAACAAACTTATATCAACATAACAATTCGTCCCGTTCACGATCGCCAATAAAACAACTACAGCGGCTGCGGCTTCCTTTCGCAAATCTGCCAATCTTTACCTTGCTTCGTAGCTACAGGTTGTGTCGAAAACCAGGCTGTAAACCTTCTGCTAATCGGTAGTCGTTTTCAGTCTTTTTTCGACTACTTATGGCTAATTCACACCTACGACGCAACTGCACTCAACTGTCGTGAATGTGGGCGACAATGCAATGACGTCATTAGCATTGTGACGTCACGCTGCTGTGCACAGAGCACGCGTTGTTTGCTAGCCTGGCTGAGCAGTTGAGTTGATTTGCGTCGGTGTCATAGGTGTGAATTGGCTATTAGCTTGCTTTCCGTCAGATTTTCTAGTGTACGCTGTGCATTTTCGTGTCACATGGTAACACATCATTTGGACGATATTCGACGACAGCGGGCGTTACTGATCTGCGCGATTGTATATACACTGTTACTTACGGCACATCACTGACGACTGTTGCTGTTGCTACTGCTGCTGCGACGTCTCACGCAGTCATGATGTGTCGCTGAATCGATTAATTAAAGGCGTTACAGCGGCCACACCGGCCGTGGGTGTGTGGTCCGCTCCGATTACGTCTGAAATAGTTGCTGCGACAGTCGCACGACGTCGCCGAGACAGGAGCAAGACGCATTCAATTAGCTCTATGCATTGAAGGACCACCCAGTGCGTGCGTCCAGCCAGTCCTGCAGCCATGCTACTGCAGTCTGCACCATGGTCATTCACTGATCGACGCTAAACAATCCAGTGCCACATCTGCGACCTGCATTCGCGTCGTGACATGGGGGACGCAGGGCCGGCAATTGCCCCCGACTAAATTTCGAGCAGTCGGATTTTTTTCTCCAAAAATGTAAAATTTAGGACTCAAAAGCCGGAGTACTTCCATTTCGCCTAACACCATTGTGCCGAATCCCTGTACTTAACACTAAAACTAACTCGAGCCCTAACCCTAACGCCGACGCCAAAAACCCTAACCCTAACCGTAGCCGTAGCGAAATGGGATTAGGCGAAGTGAGAGGCCACCCAACACCGAAAAGCCAGCCTTCATTTTGAACAAATTTGAGGGGAAAAACTTCAAAGTACGTCTCTTCTGTTGAAAATTTGCAGTTGTCTGTCAAAAAAATGCAACTTTCTGTCTCCTGTTACTTCTTAACCCCTGACGCCGCAGGTAATCTGCTCTGCATGATAGCAACCTTGAGCCACAGACCTTCTGCAATTAACCACGCCTTATAGACACTGCTACGTGCACTGCTTGTCTTCGGCGCACAGACACCACATATTCTGCGCAGCTTACCTGTATACCTGTATTACTATGATTATGGTATGGCGCAGAACCGCCGGCGATGCTCACACAAACGAGGTTATTCTACGCCAACTTAGGCTAGCACTCAGATGCGTGACACGTTTACACATGCGCACACCGTCTGCAGTATTGTTTAGTGAAGAAGAACGCAAATAGCTGGCGCGAGAACTAGAATCACTGCCCACTTCCTTCTTGGGGTAGGCTCAACCCTCTGAAAAAAATTCGTCAAAATTCGCTCGTAGCTTATTAAAATCGACTGAACCAAAAACTTATAGCGGGGGTAAACATGATATTTTTATGCATTTGTCGACAAAATCTGACCGAAAGGAACACGTCGCAGTCGATTAAGCTGCAAAAATATGAATGTGGAATAAAATTTCGACTGATCAACAGCAGCACGCTGGCTGCGACTGCTGTCTATTGTCTGTTGAACACGGCATGATGCTATACAGCCTCGACAACAGGCATAAATACAGCACCCCCAAGACTGCAAGTATCCTCTGACGCCAACCGAATAGCTTCCAACTGGCGAGAATTCTGTTAAACAAGAAACCCAGCTGTCGGTAGGATAGCCGACCGTAGTGGTTGTCAGTGACCTTCAAGGTCATCCAAGGTCAATGATTCTCATTATCTGAAAAGACGTATGCGATTTCCTATTAGTGATCAATAGCAACCTTGGCCCTATCTCTCACCGTTTCCGAGATATGGCCACTTATAGCTTGAAACTTTCCTTTGAAAACTGCGGCCAGACCGCTGCAGATGGAGACATGGTTACTATTGACAACATATAAAAAGCTGCCAGCGCCCTATAGGATGGTACTATCGCCGAGCCCCTACGACTTACCGTTTAGCCACAATACCGCACGATTGGCATACCAAAGTGCGTTATGACCCTTCAAGGTCATCTAAAGTCATCGACTTTCATTTCATTTGAAAGCCAACATGCGACCAATAGCAACATAGGCCCTATCTCGCACGGTTCAACCACAAAACATCCGTGACAGACGACGGCAACGACGACGACAACGGACGGACGTCAGGCGCTAGATCGTACCATAAGCTCGACCGTTATTAAGCACGGTCGGCTAATAAAACAATCCCGATCGACCAAAGACAGAGTGATGCCGTGAAATGTAGCGATAAAAATTCACGCCCGATGACTCTCTGAGTAATTCTGTGACGCGGTCGCAGAGAGCTGAAGATTGGAGAATCGGTAAAGCGATGCAAACAGGCGGCGAGCTGTTGGGCGGCAGAGGTCATAATGACACTAACATAAAGTCGTTTTCGCGTCCAAATGATGGAACAAACGATGAAGGATTACACAGGCCAGCAGCGGCAGCAGCAGCAGGTGGCTGGTTTCGTTCTGTAACCGATTGGCCTGGCACAGACAATGTCCGGCGCTGTGAGCGGACGCTTGTTCTATTATTCAAAAAACGCCCAGCGCGTCGACGCCTTCAAATTACTCGGGGGAAATTACTTCGTTCCGCGGACTGGCCGGTCGGCTGGCGTGGGCAATATAGGCTTGCTTGGCGAGGAGCGAGACCGGCCCCATGCATTCGTATGTGTCGGACGGACGGAACACGGTGACGTCATTGGCGCTAAATCTCGACTGCGGACTGCGCAGCATATGGCCGAACAACGGCCCATCGTCACGGCTTTGCCGACCGACGGTCTATTAGTGAAGCAAGGCTTTCGATAGGAAACAATGGCTCCGGGTCGTCGGTGTTAGGTCGCTAACAAGCGTGCGTCAGATTAGCCGTTCTTCGCGTGCTTGCTAGTCGTCCGCAAGCCATGCAACGACGTCGCTGCTGTTGTCGTTTATACGCATTATCTGTCTATTGAAAGCTCTGCTTACAACAACGGATGCCCGTAGAAAGTTTCTCAAGCAGGCAAAAATGTGGAGGTGGTGTAGGCGTTGAGAACAAGCCACCGCAGACGTCAAGTGGGGTGAAAAATGGGGAGGGATATGAAGGGATATCTCTCTCCAGCCAACTAGGGAGTCTGAATGAGCATCGTGAGCTCCCAAGTGGGGTCCGAGACATAGCCCCGGCCCAAAATAAACCTGGCGTATTTTTGGCCTCACCAGATTGATATCATATAAAGCAAGTAGAATAATTTTTCGGTATTTTTCACTCTGAAGTGCAGTTATTATGGGTTATTGCACCGTTTGCTTTCCCACTGCCCAAGTTTTATAAAGCCAGAAGCAGTAAATAGCTACGTATGGCATATTCTTTGACAAAAATGGACTACTGAGAATGTATTCTATCGCTACATCACATCTAACATCGTCACACTGGGCACTGCAGCCACAATGCTGACGAAAAAGCGCGGAAACTAATAAAGGTGAATAGAATGCGAGCTTTTACCGGACAACAGACAGAGAGACAAAAACGCGCGACGGCATCGTATGAATATCACATCAGTGCGAGACTAAAAGACAGTCAGCGGCTCAACATTTCCTGCCGTTTCCATTACACGACGGCCAGCAGGCGCTACCGTACTGCAGGGGTTCGCTTTATTGAATATTTCCGCGCCATTTTCGACGACTAACGAACGTCGTCTGTAAACAGGCGGAGACAGCGGCCTACCAGCCGTGGCAGCGTTGTCATAGAGAACACGCCGACTACCAAAGCACTGAGTAGGAACTCTACGTCGACAGTCACCTCGACTCCACCTCTCCCGCCAATGTGTCATGACGGTCAGATAACACAGCCGTGTGACGATAGACCACGACGATACGGCAAAAATAAGGCAGCAAGGCAGTGATGATAATAACAGCAAAAACCAAAGTAATTTGACAAAAGGCGGAACAGCTCCTCGTTTGTATTCGCCAGCTAGTAGCATATGCTGACAGTTTGGCTTACATTTGCCCCAAATCTCCCTTTCTCTGGAGACCAGGGGCCCCATTTAAAAAAAGTGTCATTGGACCGAACAAATGTACCTGACAACTGACATCTCAATTCATCGAACGGATTACGTTGAGTGCGAGAATAACATATATTATGACAGACAAAAGACAGACAGACCACGCTACCGAGAAATGTGTAAAAATAGGCGTAATCGCTTAAACCGGAAAAGCATCGTGAAATTAGTTATCTGTTTTCAGCGGATACTGGTGTCTATTGTAATTCAACGCTCACTGTTACTTCAAAGTACTTCAGAGAGAAATTTTGACGTTTTTCTCTATATTTTCTTCCTTCGGGAACTCTTATCGCCGGAAGCAACGTCGCATAATCTGGCCATTACCTATATCAGTCGTACAGTTGATAACGTCTAAAGTCTTTTTTAAAATTTAAATTCACAAAAAGTTGGACCATTTGTCATTCCCCAGCTGGATTGAAGAAAGATAAAAGGTGAATAAAGCAACACTCGACGTGCGAGCGGCGAAAAACTGACGCACAAAATGTCGTAGCTTTCACCGCACAATCCCCGATAACATCTAATTGCTACAGCGTCACTAGTCATTCTTGTTCGAATCTCGGCAAACTGCCACGAAGTCTCACCACTCAGAAACGGCGGTGTCGTCGCCGTCACCTCTCTCGAAGATGGCGGAGTGGCTGCGTTGACGAGTTGGACAATTCTTGATGCAGCCAGGCGCCGGCGCCGCCGTAATGCGACAAATTGACGACATCGAGCAGCGGCAGCAGCAGCAGCAGCACGCTGCGTGCACTCCAGTGCATAGAGCACTACCGCCGTGCAGATGATAACTGTCAAGAGTGATCGTCACGACGTCATGACGTCATCGCATCTTATGCTGCCTCTTGACTCGCTGACTGGCAAATTACCCGCATAGCTGCTGACAGGCTGGGTACACGACTGACGTCGACACTGCGTGTCGTAGTGTTACGTGATCCATCTTACAGACATCAGACATCAGCGGATGGAAAACAAACGGTGCCGGCGAATAAATAAATGCTCGGCGCGCATGAATGACTTTCTGTGTAATTGGCAACACTCATTGCATGACAGCGTATGACATCAGTCTGTTCAGAATCAAGTCAACTTTAAACTAATTGCAGTTTTCACACAAGACTCCAAGACTTATGAAAAACACGTTGAGTTTTCCATTACAACACTTACGAGTATACGTTACTTAATTCAGTGTCTATTAAACAAAATATTATCTCAAGTTAGTCAAGAACACAGTCCATACACAGTACTGCAGTAGACAATACATGTACATTCATATATAGCGCAAAGGTACAAAAAGTTCGTAGTTTCGTACTGCGCTGTTGCGTCGGAGTTAAAAATAAGCAAACAGAAGATTTTTTTAAGTAGCGCTTTCAAAGCATCAGCAGTTAATTTTGACAAGTCGGTGGCATATGCCGGCGTTAGCGTGCTACATTATGCATATTATGGCAACACCCCGAGGCTAAAAAAATGCTAAAAACAATGCCCTTTAATACAGTTGTTTCTCACAAAATTTTTATTGGTACCGTATATGATCGGGGAAAAGTTCGCAAACGTTAACGAACATTAGAACATAAACGTCCTGTAAGTTCCTAAAAATTCTAATTATTCTAATAAAATAACAAAAAACAGTTAGAAAAAAATGCTTGCTCAAAATTCACAACGTTAAAGTATAATGTAAGCACGAAACCGTAAAAAGGAGCATGGATATGCCTAAGTCAGTCAAAGACACTCGCAAATCGCAATGCTGGAAACGAAGCCAATCATTCAACCGACGCATTTCGTATGCTGATTTACGTCGTAGGTAGATTCAATCTTCGTCGGCTCAATCCTGCACGGATGCACTCCCTCGAAACGGACATGGCGAGAATAGTATTTTTTCACAGTATTTATTAGTATGTCCATATTGCACATGCAGCTCTGACTGACGATGTTAACTCCGCATCAGGTAGAGTTCCGGGCAAATCATAACACAAGTGGCTCCGTCAAGCGCCACAGAGACGCACTTATCAACCGGCGCGCACGTGCTTCGGTACAGTGCTGAACACTGGAACTATTTCTTGCGCTCTTGTCGATATATTTGCCGCCGCTGTATACTCTGGAACAGAAACATTTCGCTCGTTATGAAACTCTTGAGGTACGTATAAGCTCTTCGTTCGTTGAGACTTCTACAACTCTTGTCTCTGCAATACGCCAACGCTAAAGCGGAGTTTCCATACAACGCAACGCATGCAACGTACGCAGCGAACGGAAGTAAGTAAGTAACAAAACGAACGCAAGTTAAGTGGGGGTTCTCACGATTCCCTGCAGCACTTTTTCGAGCAGCAAATTAACTTTTTTCACGTTTTAGCGCGGGGGATCGTAAGGGACCGTGAGATAACTGACACAACCGTTAATTGCGCAACAAACGCATCTGACGAAATGGCCAAATACGAAAGTGGTCGTTGCGTCAGTTACGCCAGTTGCGTGCGTTGCGTTGGATGTAAACCACGCTTGAAGTTGAGGACGAGCACAATGCGCTTCACAGGCCTTCCGTAAATCGTTGTTACATGCACGCAGAAAAGCCCGTCGCTGTCTCTTTTTCAGCGAGAAGCTGGCACTCGACGTCGTTGTCGTTGCCTTAATTACTACACAATTATACCCAGGATAGTGCGTCGAACCGCTAGCACGCAATGACGTCACATTTCTCGACTTCCTGTTTAATCAGTCACGTCAGCGTAGACCAAGCTACATCATACTGGCGTTACAAACGGTCTACTAACGAAAGTAACACACATCTTGTAACGGCTACACGCGGCTGAGCAGCTGGTCTAATTTTTATATACAGTAAGTCAACTAACTACAGGTAGAGCGTCGGTAACTCGATGTGGTCGCATGAATCAGAAACTGCCAGTTGCTGGCAGCGCGTGTGATGCCGTAACTCTGATCGTACACGATCGCGGCGTGTAATACGTCAAAGCGAATATTCGTCGAAGAGAGCCAGCCGACTGCGACTGACGACGAAGATGGAACGAGCTACGACGAGATGCGACTGAATGCGACGAGGTACGACGAGTTAGGAAGACGACGACGCTCCGCTGCACTTTGCAGCATCAGTGGCCGACGATTAGATTATGACGAACGACAGCGAGACGCTCGACACACTGCAGGGCAGAACGCTTCCTTCGAGTCGTCGTCGTCGTCTGTCGTCATGTTGCAGTCGCGTTTCATTGCGACTGCTGATCACGACACGATGAGCAGCGTGCAAGACGCGGCGACAGAGACGAGCCGACAAAACTACGGCAGTCGCACGACTACGACACGACTACGACTGGGCGACGAATAACTAGCTGCGACGGCCGAACGACGACGAAAACGAGCCTGACTTGCAACGACGACGAATTTGACGATAATGCGGCTGTGACTGACTGCATTCAGTCTTCTGCCGAACTGTCCTGTCTTTCAACACTATATACAGTGTTTCATTAAAAAGGGGCCCTTTTTGTTTTTTTTCATAATTTACTGAAATGATGATCAATTTACATGAAATTTTTACCAGTTGTAGCCGAAAAAATACTAATTCAAAATATTTAAACAAAATATGGCAGTTTATTAAATATTCTTTGTTAGTCGTGACGTAATGCTAACGTCATAATGTGTCGTGAGTACAAGCTTGTTTGTCTTAACTGGTGCTGTCAGTTGCTACCCTGCTTCGATGGTGAGCTTAATCTGGTTGGCTATTAAAAATGTTTATATCAGCACTGAGCAACATGGGGACATAAAATCAGGTGTCGCGCAATCCAAAAATGCAACCATTTTGCAAGCTCAGTGTGATAGTGGACTGTCTTGCTCGAACATGAGAAAGTCCAGCTATCCACGCAGACACGAAAAATGCGATCGCTTTGCAAGTTTTTTTGTAACTGCAACTGTAAAACTTCAAACATTTGTCATCAATAAACCCGATTTTTCACCATCAGAGCAGGGTATACCATTTTTATCAACATATTGTTACATAAAAAATGCACGGTAAACACAGATCTGGAGTGCTATAGAAAATTGCTACGTTCTACTACGACGCGGGAGTTTCGTTTAATTAGTCGACTATCAGCGTGTTAATGATGCGTATGTATACACGCGTTGTACATATACGGAGCGCAGAAAATGAAAGACCCGCACTGACGTGACAACTTTACCACCGATAACCCGCTTAGCCACGTGGGTCTTCTTTCGCATTGCATGCCTTGTGCCTCCGTTTGCTGCAAAGGGAACATTCGGTTTCCACTAGCTTCATTGGCTTCACTAAGGTATATAATTATAGTGATATAATAATCTGCGTGGCCACTAAAAATAAGAAAAAAATAAACTAATGAAAGAAAAACCACCAAATGTCTTGGACGCAGGGCGAAGCCGGTTTATCTCAAGAAGACCGAGTCGTTCTGTATCGGACGTTGTTTAATCGCTGTGAAATAAAGCTTGTAAAACGTTGGAAGTGTTCTGAAGTTCTAATACATGATCGATTCCCAGAAATATCTTTCCGGGAGAGACATTTACTGTGCACAAAGGCTCTTCCAAAAAATCTTAAAAGGAAAGATGTTTAGGATCGAAAATAACAGAAACGGAATAACGTATTATTTGCCCCTTCATTACAGACTCGCTCTCCTCGCGCCAAACTCACGCCGTCACATGCTGCACTGGACCGTAAAGATCAAGAGGCCAGGAGAACAGAAAGCATCGGTGTGGGGCTAATCCCTAGGGGTATGGCTGAATTACATGTTACATACTGTATCGACCACTTCATCGATCAATTTATCGCCATCATCTGACAAACGCCGCACTGGGGCGACTTAGATGTCGGTCAGAAATCGTTGAGTCAGTATCGCGATAACACGATCAGCGTCATCCAGCGACTATAATGTCCATGACACACTGGCCAGAAACCGGCGACAGATTGACGCCAGGTTTCTGACTCCGATTTTCGTTGTCGGCCTATTCATAACAATTCGAAAGTGTAAGCTTACAGCAAAGATGCCACGAGTTGCAAAACACAAATCCACAAAAATTTTCAGCACCTACCGCTTATCGAGAAAGTGGAGTGTATGCATTCCAACGAAGTCATCGTATACTGGCGGTGTTTTGAGTCATTGTCCTATGCACTTTTTTGGCGTACGCTACTAAACATTTCCTGTTGCTCGATGTTCAGTCATGAAAGATAAAAGCCATTGAAGCGCGCCATGTGATCACATGATCAGTTAACTGCATACTTGCATGCGAGGCAGACCGGATATGTCAAGACAGCAACGTACATCGCCTGTATGCGCGAGTAGTTTTGTAAAGACACATAAGCACGAAATCCAGTGCCTATATGCATCCCAAGGTAAGTGCACTGCATTATCACGTTATGGCAGCGCCAAATAGTCGCCAGCAGCAGTAATGTGAGAGATAACCTGTTCGTTAAGCTGTCGCCGGACGATGCATGCTATCACATTTTGTCGTACGCCTAGCGTCTTCTTTCCTGGAAGCATGGTTGACTTAGGTAGCTGGCTGGCCCGTGTAGGCCCCTATTCGCGGATGTACTGCGCAAAGTGCCCGATCACGGCGTTCAGCCCGCCAGCAAGTAGGCATGACCTGTGCCGAACAATGACGTGCCTTCGATTAGATTTTTTTTGTCGTCGTCCGTCCAGAAAGACACACCTATAGCCTCAGCCACCAGTGGCGAGTCACTCAGTCTATGCATCGTCAGGCGACCGCTAACGAGTTTCTAACTCGGCGTAATTCTATTTCCGGTCGGTGGTCGTCTTTGACGTGTTTTATCGACTTCCGCTATCTGAGTCGACGCCGCGAGCGAGTTGCTGCTGTTTAGTTTTTTTACCACCAAACGATTTTAAAATAAGCGAATATTTATAGAGCGCACTATCGATTAGACAGTCACAAAAAATAGTTGATGACACGACATGAAGATATGATAATGGTACGTCTTCCGTGAAGGTAGTCGTTAGTTCGTGACGGCAAACTCTGACGAATGTCGATAAGACGGAAACTGATTTCTACGCAAAGCAGCAGCAGCAGCAGCAGCAGCGGTTGTCAACAGCAACGTGATGAAAGAACCGGTATACTCTAGGACGCCGGCGGCTGTATTGTGACTCCCCCGCCTTGCCCTGCCTCTGTATCAGACCGCCGTCAAACAATCGCATATGATCCCATTAGCACACTACACCTGCTTATTATAAGGTATAGACCGACTCTCTTCATGTTGTGCCCACTACATAATAACCAGTACGCGTTCTGCTATAAGCGTTAACAACTTCCGCTTGTTTTCAATGTATACACCACTGTTGCTACTGGACTTCTATGCTCTTCTATGATATCTCTGGCCATCAGGCACAAAATACCCTTCCTCCACTCAGTAATATCACCATGTCCGGCCGGATAAGCTCAATGTTTTTGCCTACGTTATTACTGACTACACTGTGTCCCAAAAAAACATCCCCGACATTTTCGACTGTAACTTGAAAACCTATTAACAGATTTTGATAATTTTTGGTACGAATATTCCTGACACAACTTGCCATCAAATGACTATTCAGTTTCCCACCTCACCCAATGTATGCTTCTGCACTACCTAGGGAAAGCAGATCAACAAAATATGCGTTAAATATGCACTACCTGGAGAAAGCAGACCAAGCATGATATGTGTTAAAATGAATAGGAAAACGTCAATAAATTCCATCTATCCTTATTTGTGGGCCTCAACATCAAGTCTATTACAAGGTTTGACTGTCCTGCAGCAGCGTGTCCACCAGATAAAGTTTAGGAATGTTTGCAAAGTCAGAAGTGACTGGTAGAGCCTGTATTGGTCTGGAGCAGAACATTATCGACAGTGCTGTCAAGTGAATAGAAAAAGCGTTTCCTTGCTCGTGTTCACATAGTGGGCCAACACTTCAAGCAATTTTACTGTAGGCAGTTGAAAAATGGACAACTGAATGAAATGTCAGCCACAGTGTCAGAAATGTGAACAAATTATGTGTTTTTACGCATTATGTTAATTAAGCAATCATATCGCATTGGACAAAAAAGTGATATTTTGCTGGTTGTGCTTTCCCCAGGTAGTGCAGAAACAAACTTTGGGTGAGGTGGGAAACTAAATGGTCATTTGATGGCAAGTTGTGGCAAGAATATTTATACCAAAAATTATCATAATCTTGTAATAGGTTTTCAAGTTATAGTCAAAAATGTCGGAGATGTTTTTTGGGACACAGTGTATACTTGGTACCGCAACAGTGGCGACGACACCTTGTTTCTGTTTTCGTATAGGACGTATTTACATTACATTAAATTCAATCTCTTTGTCTTTATATGTTATTCTAACAAATGCACTAAGCTTGCGCTAATTCAAAACAGTCATGTTAAAACAGTCGGTCAAATATTAGTGACATAAGTTACTTAACCTAACCTAACTGATAGTAATTTATTTTTTTGGCGGCACAAGAACTCCACAAGCGCAAAGTAGTAACGTGTTAGCACATTTCGCATTCAGTAACGGCTGTCGACAAGAGCACTTTAGCGGTACATGTAAACTGTCATGCTGGTTCTGGTAATTTACTGGCGCTTTCGCTATCTCAGCCTGTCTGTGCACCGTATATTTTCCTACACAGTTTCTGCAGTATCTGTCATTACACGTAAGCACGCAATACGTACTTTTTCCGTCGCAGTTTGTTTTATGTTCTAACTTTTTGCAAAAACACTACAGCGATTTGTCAAATTTTGTTCCCAGTGCAAATGTCTTGTTTATGTTTGAAACTAAACAATATTAGGCTATATGAACGTTGTTGATGACAAGCAGTAAAATTTTCTGCCTCAAAATTGCCGGTAGACACGAAAATGATAAGAACAAAAATATATCTTTAAAGTCAGTTTTTAGCATATGATCTCCATATTGCATTCTTCTCTTTCCGTGTCATGGCAATGCAGATGCACGCTCGGACAGCCTCGTGTACTTCCTCCAGTAATCTCTATCTTCGGCTTTATAAGTTGCTTGTGTGAGTGAAAAACCCATCATCTGGCAATCGTCCGAAATATTATCAGTCCAGCGCTTCCTCGGTCGTCCTCTGTGTCTGTTTCCGTGAACACGACCACACAGGGCTCGGTGTGGCCATCGGGAAGGTTGCATTCTGATTACGTGGCCGAAGTATCTAAGACGGCAGCTTCGGATCCTGCCCACAATATCATGCTGGATGTTTAGCTGATTTTTGATGTCTGTATTTCTGATGTGAGAGATTCTTGACACACCAAAGATTTTCCGGAGACATCCCATCTCAAATGCTTGTAGCTTGTTCTTTGATCTCTCTGTCAGTGTCCAGGTTTCAGAGTTGTAGATCAAAATTGCATTGGCTATTAGTTAAATGTACACTGCATAAAATAATCTGCAACGATTTCGCCATTTTCCGAATCACAGCATCCTCTTCAACAGCAACTACGCGACGAAGTCACGTAACTAACTCTCTAGACGTTGATACAGTATAGGTGGGGCCTAGTTCGTTACGCTGTGGCTATCACTGCACGTATATACATAGGTAATGGTAAAATCAGCCACACGCCGTATAACATGTCGAAAGTGGAACTAAGCGGCTTACCGTCAATGTCGGCGGAGTTGATGAGTTGCGACGCCGTGACAAGCGCCGTCAGTTCTAGCTCCAGTAGTAGCAGTGATAACTGGACCAGCTGAAACGATGTCATGCTGGCAGAATTACACGTCGACGACTACACTGCACTGTCAATCAACACCAACAACTGCTACAATCATCCGTCCACGCGCCTGTGATGTTGCGTCACATTGAGTAGCCTATAGCTAGTGCTTGCGATGCTTTGCTGAAGGTATAGGGGCCTACTCTGCGTGTTAGTTTGTCACTGAGACGCGCAGCAGCAGCAACAGCAGCAGCAGCGCTGATGCACGCCGGCGCGTCACACAGTTCAGCAGCCTCGCAGCCGCAGTCTACTGCAGCAGAGTGAAGGCCAAGTGCCGATAATTACCGGAGTTCGGCCAACAGTCGCCCAACTTTCCGTGCCACTCCACAGTCTCTGTACGTACGGCCGTCGGGCGTTTTCTCTAAGTAAAAAGTAGGCTAAGTAAAATATGAATTTATAGGCCGCATAACGTCAAAATTAACCTTCAATGCTGTTGCTGGCCCGACTCTCGGGAATTCAGTACCCGAAGACCTTCCGTAATGATCTAGAATGTAGGCCTATAGCGGACGCTTACGTACGGCCACTGAAAAAATACAGCAGTTGTTCTCGGCGTACTAGTGCATCCAGCGCATTAAAGGTTTGTTTCTACAAGAATGCCTGCAGAGTGCTAATAAAGTGACCTGGTCATGGCGCACTACGTCGACATTGCCATATCAACTGCATGTCCACCTGCAGACGGACTTTTCTCCCAGGGTCTTGTTACTGTTCAAACTTTAGCCTGAAACGCAATTATTTTGATATGCTGTGGACTTGTTGTACATCGTAATGATCCACAGCGCATTTTTCCGCACGCCAGCGAACAGTTGGACCTGCGGCGCAGCATGCAGACATACCACCGCTCCAATCAGCCAAACTAGGCTTTCAATTCGTAGTTTGCTCAGAGGTCATAAGCCATAAGCTACCACTCATGTTGTTGTCGTCTCGTTGAGGTAGGAGACTGAACTGACGCGAGTAGGCCCTACACAGTAGAACAGTAGAGTGGCAACTTGCTCAAGGTTGCTTGCAAATGACCCGTAGTGAGATTCAAATTTCAAACCACAGCCTGAAAGTAGATACGGTTTTGATACCCTTACCTCTGAACCACTTATTCATGATTATAAAATTATCATAAGCTTAAATCATAAATATATTACTGTACGGTTGCAGGATGATCTTTTCGTTTCGTTTCAAGTTAGAGACAATTACAGCACATTGTAAAGCACTTTCTACTCAGGAGGATTATTCGATGCTAGCGCAGCGTGCGCGTCAAGAACACGGGAGAGAGGGAGGTAAATTGCAAAGACACGGCGCAGCCTATACAGCGCTTCGTGACGACGTCGACGTTGAAGAAAGCCAAGGTTAATACGCACGACCGTCGGCAGTGTGTTGTTTAATGCAAATGGCGCCGTAATTGCAGTCGCGGCAAAGCCGGCTTGATCTCCCTGCACCGGCTGTCCGACAGGTCTAGAGTCGTCTACTCCTGGTTGCTTGATGTCGGCTTCCCATTGGCCGGTGTCCCACTATAAGATCCCCCAGAAAAGTCTTCCCTGGCTGACAATTTACCGGCAAAAATCCGCCTCACCCAGCGGCCGCCCGGGCGAGACGGATTTTTACCCGTAAATTATCGACCAGGGAGACTTGTCTGGAGCGATCCCCAATGAGAGACTT
>Ga0209671_1003100_pt1 | contig 15781 bp, 8 predicted proteins | sample WorMetHERISLAND2_2_FD_187401 | JGI IMG/M metagenome (GOLD analysis project Ga0209671, IMG submission 187401) | Marine gutless worms symbiont microbial communities from Max Planck institute for Marine Microbiology, Germany - Olavius geniculatus... | ecosystem: Host-associated > Annelida >...
AGGCAACCCCAGTCAGCTGTACCAAGGTCCCCACCTTCCGTAACCCATGTAAATGAGTTACTACTCATTTTACCGTCCCATGGAGGGTAGAAGGCTGAGTCGACCTAGCTGGCAGGCTTCGCACCGAGATGGTTTACCTGCCAGCAGGCAGTCACCCGTCGCAGTACTAACCGGGCCCGGCATAGAGTAACTTCGTTTCAGCCGAAACGCGTTACGAACTACGCCACGCCACCAACCACTCCACCACAAAATTTCGCATTGATTAGCGGAATCAAAATATTATTACACATAATTTATGATAATGTTTGTATTGTTTTTCTGTGATTTAAGTGAAGTAAGTACATTTTTTCGTGCATGTGCCATTATGACGTCTGTACTACTGGATGTTGACAGGCCAAAGAAGCTATCTCTGAAACTGCTGAAGCGTCGGTTGTGCAAAGTTCCCGGTCGTTCAGTTAGTATCGATGAGAGGTTAGCAGGACTGAGCGAGCAGCTGACGATTATTGAAGATGGAGATGCACGCGGCACTGGGGACGAGCATCAGCAGCAACAGCAGCAGCAGCAGCAGCATGTGTCAAATCACTCAAATCTATTAAGTCATTCAGGTAAAGTTAAATTACTGCAGTAATGTTTCAGTCAGTCTTGAATCTGTTGTATTTAATTGCTGCGATATTGTTATGTCATTGAGATATCGTTAAATTACTTGGCAAATGTTAAGTTGTGTGTTAAATGAAAGCAATTTTGCCTACCGAAATAGACGTTACTCTGACATAGTCTGTCCGTCTGTCTGTCTGTCCGTCTGTCACACTTGTGCACCGTGCTAAAGCTGTGTATTTCATCGGATGCCATTCTACTGGGACACTCAGCACTCATTTTGCCCCCAAGTAGCACTGCAGTAGACATGGGTTTCCATCCTGCAACACAAATGGGAAATTCAGGGTCTTAACTTTAGTCAGAATTTGTGCTGGAAGCTGACATGATGCATAATTGAGCTACCTAGTGGCAAATGACATTGGTCGAATGGTCGCTGTTGTGCATGAGCTGAATATGAAGCACTGAAGTGGTGGTGTGTTTAGATGAACTATGCTGTGAAATCCCTCCGCCGGTTGCTCCGCGCAGCAACGTTTCCATTCAGCGCGCTGAACTCACGTCGTCAGAGTCATCGTCACGTCTAGAGCCTGTGATTCGTCTGCGTCATCGACATCGGACGTGGAACCATGAGGTATTTCACTGCACTGCATTCTGCACTACCACCATGTCTCTCTGTCAACAGTTATATGATGAGCACGATTACATTTCAGCCATTTGTTGTTTCCAGGTTCTGACAGGAAAGTCTGTGACTTGTCTATAACTTGTTTCCAATTTTCTAGTTTGCCGGTGACCTGCTCAAACCCTGTTTGCTAACTTTCTGTGCTATATGGTCATTGGTCAGGCAGGGTTAAAACCTGTTTTGACCAAAATAGCCTGAAACGATCTAGCTGCATACATTGACCATGTAGCTGGATTTTAGCAGGTGTCACATAGATTTTGCTTTGTCTGGCTGAGGATTTATTTGCAAATTGTTGTACATTGCTCAGTCTGGTTGGAGACCTGGTTTAGAATGATAGCATGTAGTCACGTTTGAACATAATGAAGCAAGCAAGATTTATCAACAGTAGTCTTTTATTTTTTAATTCCCATTTATGACCATGGTTGCACGTGGTCGTCTATTCTCCCTTCATTTCTTAGCCATGATAATCGATCGTTGGTTTCATAACTGGTGACTGGTTAACTGATGTTTGATTCACAGCCGTAGTTTGTTCTTACTACTATTATTTTTGAAGTAACGATCATACATTGTTGCTGTAGTTATTATTTTGTGCATTATTTCTCAATGTAGCACAACAATAGTTATTATAAGTGTATTTCTAAGAATTGTTGTTGAGCTGTTGATGTAACAGTCTCAGCTTATCTGTAGTTGTATTATTGTTCAGGATATCAACAAGCGATTGTCACTGCCAGCTGACATGCATCTGCCCGAAAGCTTTCTGCTAAAACAGAGCATCAGCCCGACTCTAAATGGCCCAATTAACAGACGCTTACGAAAATCGTCTCTGGTAAGCTGAGTTCATTGTTAGTCATTTTATCTGTCATTGCAATTACTGTATCTGACTGCATGATAATAACTAGCATTTGTGAGTAGTACATTTCTTTCGTAATTTTATCTGCCAAAAAGGGGGTTAATGTGACTTGTTTTTTGTCTGTCTGTCCATCTGTTTATTGCCCAGATTACTCAAATAATTCAGGTTTTGGATCCAGGTTTCTTAAACCTAGATTTAGATCTGAGAATATTTTAGCAAATTTTTCATTGAAATTTTTGGACAGTTAGGCCGAGGCCCAACGAACAGTTACACTGTGTCTCCAAGAAAAACATCCCCACCATTTTCGACTGTAACTTGAAAACAAATTATCAGATTTCAATGATTTTTGGCATGAATATTCCTGACAGAACTTGCCATCAAAAAATGCATTCAGTTTGCATTCAGTTTCCCATCTTACCCAACGTTTGTTTCTGCAGTACCTGGGGAAAACACAACCAGTAAAATATCGCTTTTTATCCAATGCGATATGACTGCTGAATTAACATAATGCGTAAAAACACATTTTGTTTGCATTTCTGACACTGTGGCTGACATTTCATTCAGTTGTCCATTTTTCAACTGCCTGCAGTAAAATTGCTTGAAGTGTTGGCCCACTGTGCAAACACAGGCAAGGAGACTTTTTCTCCATTTATTGACAGCAGTATCGATAATGTTCTGTTCCAGACCAATCCAGGCTGTAGCAGTTGCTTCTAGATGTCACAGACATTCCTAAACTTTATCTGTTAGACACACTGCTGCATGACAGTCAAACCTTGTAATAGGCCTGCTGTTGGAACCCACAGATTAGGATAGATGGAATTTATTGATGTTTGTTTCATTTATTTGAACACATATTATACTTGGTCTGCTTTCCCCAGGTAGTGCAAAAGCAGTGTTGGGTGAGGTGGGAAACTGAATGGTCATTTGATGGCAGGTTGTGTCAGGAATATTTGTACCAAAAATTATCAGAATCTAATAATTGGTTTTCAAGTTATGGACGAAAATGTTGGGGATGTTTTTTTGGGGACACACTGTATATCGGTCTCTGGTATTGGCTTGGTGGCTGCACATTTCTCAGTGGAGGTTTGAGGTCTTCTGATTACTTTTAGTTATTTTTTGCATTGAGTGTTTGAGAATCTTATTATATGCAGTTATGATTTGGCAATATGTGCATTGCATTCGGTGCTGTGACTGATGTGTTTTGTGTGACAGTCAGAAATAGGTTTCGGAAAACTGGAGTCATACACAAAGCTTGATAAGCTGGGCGAGGTTAGTGCCAGCTGATAGGCCTACTTTAAATTTAATGTACTGATGGTACTGATGTAAGTGTATTCTGTTGATGTATTGATGGTACATTTTGTTAAGTAGTGTCAAATGTCATTTTGGACTTAATCAGCTGCTAGTTGATACGGCTGTCACTTTGTTTGATTCATCTCTCATCTGCAATTGGTACCTTCTAGCAAAGTTATGACCAACCTCAGTTAATGAAAGGCCAGAAACATGAGATAATGCCGTTAATGCTATTTATTATTATTTGTGTTATTAATGTTATTATGTGGTATTCATGACAGGCTGCATTGTCGGATTGATTATTTTTCCGGTACAGGCTCAAAACTCAAAAACAGAAACACATATAAAAACCAGAATCGGTGTGGACGTTACCCAGGGCATGAGCGGTTGGCATGCCAACTTTGAGTTGTGTAAGGGCAGAGGTCAGGGTTAAAGAGTGGTTAGAGTTGGGGTTGTGCGGATAGCTAGGGTGGATACTGGACAGCTGCATAGTATGTCTGCACAGGGCTGAAATCTGCACTTCTCTTTAGTGTTATAATATGGATGTAGAGATGTAGAGTTGTATTGATGTGCTTCAGGGGACGTATGCGACCGTGTACAAAGGTGTGAGTCGTCTAACAGACACAGTCGTGGCACTGAAGGAGATACGTCTAGAGCATGAGGAGGGAGCTCCGTGTACTGCCATTAGGGAAGGTCTGTCTCTGCATGTACTGCTGCTTGTAGCTTGTGCAGTATGTGTTATGTGCATTTGTAACTCGGTTGCTAGCTAGACTGTGGAATAGTAGCAATTAATGGGAAGATTCTGGACTTCAGACACGGTCCAGTGAAGTCCAGCAATAGCATCAACCATATCAAGCGGTGGTAATATTTTTTTATCAGATTTCTTGATTTGATGAACTTCAGTGAAGCAAATAGTAGTGAAACTAGGCCTAGTTTCTGTTTGTCGCCGTTCGAGTGATTTTGCAGTTTGCTGTATTTTCGTTAGCAACAGACTAAATTACCAGCAGCATAACAGATAGCGTGATTAAAATCATGGATTGATGCATACTGAGTGTAGTATTATTATTCAAATCTGGCCCTGGTTTTTGCCCACATTTGAGGATGTAAATGTGCACTCGGTCGCGGTCGGTGTTTGCAAATTAAAATCTGGTCATCTGGGACAGTGATACGATTTCTACAGCTGTGTATTGTGATCATTAGTGGTATTCTTTTGTTATTATTGTGTATTTAATATTGGTAATAGATAATAGAATGCTACTGCATTATAAAATATGTGCAGAATGTAGTTAGTCAGAAAAAGGAAATGCACTGACTGTTGCATGGCTGCATCCAGTAAGGAATGTGGAGGGCAGCGTTTATCTGAGAGATGTGGTAAAAATCTGTGGAAGTTTCACATGTTGTATACTATAAGCACTGCATTAAGTACTGTATGACTGTTTGTTATGTGATATATTTCATTGTACATAGATATTATGTGTTGTAGTGTCGTTGCTGAGAGATTTGAAGCATGCCAACATTGTCACGCTACATGACATCATCCATACCGACTCATGTCTCACTCTAGTCTTCGAATACCTTGTACGTTTGTTGCCACTTGTCACTGCTGGTGTTTGTGTACTATGTAGTTCATTATCAGGTTTTTAGTCTGTCCGGAAACAATAGTTTTCTGGAGGACTTAAGTTTTACCCCAGATGTTCCTTTCTTTTTTTCTTTTCAACGCGAAATCTTCGAGATGTATTGGCCGATTGGCGCGAAATTTTGCATGGTGGTCAGTACTAGGCTGAGTTTTATAATGCTGGTCCATAATTTCCAAGGGCCTTCCCCAGAAAATGTTTTGGGGTCAAAAACATGCAAAATTTGGGCCAATTTCAGACGACTTTGAAGTTTGGCAGCAAATATCTCCGGAATGGATGAAGATATTCAAAATCGGTCAAATACATTTTGTATGGCGATTTCTCTCGCATTGGGTGAAAAAAGTTTGGTGAACTTTGGTCCACTAATCACGGACATTAAGTGGTGAAATCGACTTTTTCGGAAGACCATATTTTGCCCCCCAGGGGGTACTGCGCCCCCAAATTTTTACATGCGCTAGAGAATGACCAAGTCTTACTAGTGCACCCCACACGGGGATGCGGGCCCCTAACAATTTTTTTTCAAAGGGTGGTCAAAAATTGGCTTAAAATGTACCATATTAGCCGCAAAAACTTTGGAGCTAAAGGGAGTAGCTTCATGAAACTTTGCCACGTGATGTGCTGCTAAATGGGGGTGATAACGTGGGTGCAACTTTTGGGGGTCACCACCCCCTTAAAATTTGGATGGGCGGGCAAAAAACGTCCAAAATTTAGTACGTTTTACGACAACTTTCGAGTTTGACCGCAAATATCTCTGGACAAATAGAGATATCGACAAGCCGTAAAAAGCATTATCAAATACTATTAATCGCGCGTTGAATAAAAAAAATTTGGTGAACTTTGGTCCACTAACACTAGAGATTATGTGGATAATGTTTACCCACCCTAGGTTGACTGTGCGCATTTTGCATATGCTAATGCATTTGAGTTTGCAGTTGATTTTCATTGTCAGCACCAGTGCAAATGCAAATAATTGCCTAGAAAGCTTAATGTGTAATGTAATGTGGTATGTAATGTGTAGCGAAGCGTGATGCAGAACTTTACTCGCTTACTAGGAGTGATCAACTGTGAAGAATGCAGAGTTGAAAGCAGGAAAAGCAAAATCGATACCCAAATTTATTGTTGTGTTTGTCAGGAAAAAGATCTCAAGTCATACATGGAAGAGTGTGGCAACATTCTTAACATCAACAATGTTAAGGTAGTGAAACGACTCGTTACGATTTCCGTATTTCAGAAGCGATGTAATAAGTAGAGTTATTCTGATCATCATTTTTATGCTGCCATTCTGCCTATACTGATTGCTCCGCTGGTTTTTTTGTTTGTCTGTCAGGTACGGGCTCCTAAGTCAAAATTTAACAAAAAGCCATTGAAAATCAAAGTTGGTGCAAATGTTTCCCAAGCCAGGCATGGCCAGTGTGTCAATACTCTAAAAGTCCAAGGTGAGGTCACCAGACATCAGGAACCACCAGAAAATGATGCTTATCTTGTGTAAATATTTTCTTACTTGGGTATGTTTTGAGTGCCACAAGCTGGTTCGTGGAAAATCAGGTCCTGTGATGTAATAGTAGACTTCCAATTAAAAACAAAAATATGTAAGTGCTAGGCGGATCACCGCAAATGATATCAGCACGATAGCAACATCTTGGCTTCTTCTAGTTCTTGGTTGCGGTGTTGTCTTGAGTGGCGAGTGTATAGTGTACAGTCAGTAAATGTCTGCATCTTGCCTGTCTTAGTATCAGCAGTAGTGTGTGTTGTCATCTTTTTTGTCTGTGTCTGGTATACATCTTTATTTTCTGTCTGTATATCCTTGTCTGTTCGTCTATATATATTGTATATCTATATGTATATGCCTGTGTAGTTGTTTCTGTTTCAACTGGTGCGTGGTCTGTCGTACTGTCACAAACGTCGTATTCTTCATCGAGACTTAAAGCCGCAGAACTTGCTCATCAATCAGACTGGTGAACTCAAGCTCGCCGACTTTGGTAAGATGCATTGCTAATTCGTCCACTGACATATTGCAGCACAAGTAGCACTTAAATGCGTGGTCTGGTACGCCACCTTTACTGGTGAAAGGGTGTTGCGACCCTTTCGTGAGGAGTGAGGGACATGCCGACAGTCGTTATGGCATTGTGGCTGTTGGCATAACATGTCTACACTTCACACTGTCAACTATCCGACATGCTCTGGAGTCTTCAACAAGTTGAAGTTTGACCATCTACTGAAGAAGAAGAAATGTATTGTACGTTAAGTTATCCTAAGTTAGTGTGTCAGTTCAGCTGTATGATGAATGCTTCATACCGTAGCCTGCAAGTCATTGTAAAATTGAGTCTGCAAACTGTTGGCCAATTTTGGAATTGGATGAATTTTGGATCACATTTTTTCAGGGTTAGGGCAATACTCATATAAAAGTTATTGGATTTGTTGTATTTGTGAGGTGGTGGCACTGTTCTTGGCAGAGGTTTGAGATCTTTGATCGTTTCTAGTTGTCAGTATGACGGATGGGTGTGTGAATCTGTTTGATCGACAGGTCTTGCACGAGCAAAGTCAATTCCAACAAAGACGTACAGTAACGAAGTCGTTACTTTATGGTAAGCATCACATGATGTTATGTCTATGCTAGACTTACATATGAGATACAGGCATTTGTGTACTTGTATGTAACGCTGCACTGCAGCAAACATCGACTTGTGTGTTTCTTCTCATCAGTGAGTAACTGTTTTTTTAGTTGTGCAGTTGTGTGTCCGCAGTTAATACAGTTAGTAAAAATAACAGATTGTAGCGACAAACAAACACACAGTACTTTACCATATGATGAAAAATAGACAGCAGTGGAAAGTAACATGCTGTAAATGAACTGCATGTTGTAAGATTGGCAGAAGTGGTACTATTGGCACATAAATTTCACTGTCAACCTCAGTCTGTTAGTTTTACTAAGGGCCGGTTTCTGGATCCTAACTGGCCGGTCAAGTTAGTGTTAACTGACAGATTTGCATAACTCGTGTTTCCCGTTGCACTAACCAACAGTCAAAATGACCAAAAATTTAACTGGCCAAAATCTGCCAGTTAGCTAATCGTCGATCGCAGTTATCGTATTCAATACAACTTTTCTACCATTTTGCAAGCAGATAATTGACGAATGTGATACTATAGAACGTTTTTACCATATAGCAAAGTCTTCAGAACGCTTGAGGAGACGTTTGCTGCTACAAATTTTACTACAAAATCTATTCATGAATGAACAAAATGGTCATCTGCAATCGGTTGGCTGGCTCGTGGGCTGGCTGATGTGCGCTTGCGCTCATTAATATTCATGACGCCCGCCTGCACTAGGCAGAAGTGATAAGTGTCATGTGCATCGTTGCTAAGCAAGTATAGTTTACCGCTCAGTTCGCTGACAGCCAGTCAAGGTTTTGTTCAGAAACGTGCACAACATTAACTAGCAAGCTACAATTAGCAGACAGTTTACTAACTGATCAGTTAACTAAAAGATCCAGAAACCGGTCCTTAGTCATCCTGTGGAATATCAAAGCCTTCTCTCAGGGCGTGCTTGGTGTTTAGAACTGCAGTTGTTGTTTTTTGGCTACAAATTACTGCACGGTGTACTTACGTTGCAGGTATCGTCCACCTGACGTTTTATTGGGTTCCGTAGAATACTCAACGCCTATCGATATGTGGTAAGTAGCTGTCTATATGCCGCCGCCTGCCATGGGTAGGTGGTGTCGGCGCTGTTGCATTCTCATGTTATGTACCCCTCTGTGTGTTCTTGCATCCATCAATTCGTGGTGTTGTTCTGTGATACTATATTCTGATATTCATTGACTGGATTTTTACTGCATCGTTTTCTGTCTTAGGACATAGATGAACTGATTGTTTTGGACTTAAAGGTCAATCGTGAAGGTTGCAGTATAACTGTATTAGCTAAAAGCGGGCATATGTGCATCAGGTTTTAATAATCGACTTGGTATTTATTTACGTTGGTCAGTCATTTAGTTGTTTTGTGTAATTTTGCCACTCGGTTGAACGAAACAGCGGCCACAAATTGTGCTGTGGGGTTTGGAAATTGAAGATGCGATGACTGCTGAATCTGTAATACTTGGATGCAGTTTCCGAAAACAAATATTGTACAAAGTAGTTTAGTGACATCTTTTTTGCTTTTGACAGGATCTTAGTGTGAGTATGCCAATGAAAATTTTTTTTCAAAAATATGTCTCTTTTTGGCAGATATTTGGACATCTAAGTTTGTATATGAGCGTAGTGGCTTGACTTGTTTGTGTAATTATGTTATGTGTGAAGGGGCGTAGGTTGTATATTCTTTGAGATGGCATCTGGTCGTCCACTGTTTGCTGGGTCGGCCGTTGATGAGCAGTTGCATCTGATTGTGAAGCTACTTGGCACGCCGACCGAGTTGACGTGGCCGGGAGTCAGTCAGCTGCACGAGTTCATGGCCTACGAATTCCCACGCTACAAGCCAGAGCCTCTAGTCAAACATGTGCCACGGTGAGTTGATAGTGAAAGTTACACCGTTAGCCAGCAGTACTCAGCAGTTGACAGTGGGTGAATTTAACTTTCGCTTAGACCTTAGTTTTAAACTATAGTTTTAAACCAAACCTTAATCTGGATGCTAAAGTATGGTTATAAACCAATGCTCAGATTAACTTCAGTTTTAAACTTAAGTTTTAAACCGAAAATCTACTTCCTTGGTACCCTATAAATATGCAGACGATACAGAGATATTATATATTCTATGGGCATGAGATGGTTTGTGTCCCCGACTTTCACCCATGGAAATCAGCGTAATGTAATTTGGACTTATGTGCTAATGATGCATTGATGCTGCTGTGTACAGGTTGGATGTTGATGGCATTCGCTTGCTGTCTAACCTGCTACAGGTATGTCTCTGACTTATCAGTAGATCTATTGCTGTGCAATCCTGTCAGCTTATCATCCTAAACCATAATTAACAAAGATATTGCTGCAACAGATTCAACTTGAGGTAGACAAGTTTTTTTGGCTTTGCTAGTTTGCCTAAAATGTGCAAAAGTTAAAATAAAAGTTGCACTGATTTGTCTGGTCATCAGTAGCGGGGTTCAACACATAGCTGTGCCGTAGCATTTTTGTGTGTGATAAAGATGCTTAAACTATTCATTACGTTGCGAATGACATTGGTGTTCCAGCATGAAACTGTGTTCTTTCAGTCACTTAGTAACTGTGAATAAATGATGAGTGTGTAATTGTTACAGTACAATGTGAGACGACGGATTTCCGCTGATGAAAGTTTAAAGAGTCACTACTTTGACTCTTTAGGACCTGGAGTGCAAGCACTTTCTGACAGTTAGTATGCAGATCAAACGCTTGATATTACTGCACACTATTCTGAGTAATGTATGATTCTCGCATAAAGCCGAGTGGATAAATATTCTTGGCCTCTGTAATACCAGTGTATTATCTGTTGACATCACGTTACGTATTGTAAAAAGGATATTCAAAGCAGGGTGATAGAAGTGGGCTTTAAAAAATGTATGTGTGTTAGAATATCTTGATCAATCTAAAACAATTCAAAAGTCATAATTTCGTTTCTTTCGTTTTGCGTTTCAGTTTGGTTAATTGTGTTTTAGATCGTTAGAATGATGTTTGTGGCCTTGCGTGCTACAGTTGGCCATAGAATTGATGAAGCGCAAATAGGCAGGATGTAAAGTGCTATTATTTTTCTGCACTTTTTGGTCATAATTATTTCATGTCCAAATTTGTTCATGTTGTTGAAATATGAAACCTAAAAATAATTTGTAGAAACTTATTTTTCAGATGCTGGGCCTGTGTTTGGCTGGAATTACAACCTTAAATATGCATGTAATAGAAATAAGACTTGTTATCCAAGTCTGCTGTGATTGGGGATGAGGATGTGTTAATCTGTCAAATCACTGAATTGGATCACAAGCCAGTAATACTGTCATTAATTTTTCACTGCAGACCATACTCTGCTTGCCTTCCGTCTGAGTGGATTTACGTGCGGCTAGTCTGGACATGCAGTTCAAAATTTTGCTGGAATCAGATTTGCTATTGGATTGCTGGAGCCAGGACTTCAATCTGAAGCTTGGCTGCATTTGGTGCTGCATTATGTCATTACTGTATTGATGTTGTATTTAGGGATGTTAAATTCGTTTTTTTCCAACTTCGAATTTTGACTGCTAAAATTTGGATTAAATTTGAACTTTGTTTACATATTTGTGGAGAAGCTTAAGCAATTTGCGTTTGATGTCTGCACTGTGGGACGAGATGAAGGTCACAGCACGCATGCCACACGCTGGGAAGCAGTCTATCAACAGTGCAGTCAGCCAGGACGTCAAGCCATGTTGTGCTCTATTGCCGTGGAATTGATGTCTGCTCTGTGTCTGGGCCACCAAGATTTGTCGCTTTGATAGCTTGGATCAGTATACAACACGCGCCAGGGGCGCAGTGCAAGACATAGAGTAATTGAACGCCGCGGCGGTATGCAGGAAGGGGAGGCGAGTGGAGGGGTAAGCGAGCATGTGACGGGGCGTCGCTTGAATTGACGACCAGCAGAGAACAAAGAAATCGTCACACAGTGCACCGCTGAAGTAACAGCACTCCACTTTCAAGGCAAAACCATCTGCGTCTAATTAATGATGCTTGGATTCAAATATCGAAGGGCTGAAAAACGAATAGGAATTAGAACTTGAAATTTGAAGTTTGCAAATCCCTAGTTGTATTGTATATCATTGTATCATTACTGTACTGTGTCTGTGTGTGTTAGCTGAGGCTGTTTTCTCTGTTCCTGGCATCTTTCTGCATCGAGATCCCGGTAGAAGAACTGCTCTGAATCTTGCTGTGCAAGGTCTGACATAGTTGTGCTCTTCTGTAGATTATACACTGTGTGAAAAAAACATCCCCGACATTTTCGATGGTAACTTGAAAACCAATCATCAAATTTTGATAATTTTTGGTGCAAATATTCCTGACACAACTTGCCATCAAATGACTTTCAGTTTCCCACCTCACCTAATGTATGCTTCTGCACTACCTGGGGAAAGCAGATCAAGTGAAATATATGTTGAAATAAACAGAAAACATGAAAAAACATCCTCCATATTATCAATTCTCACTTGAATAAACATTAACACTTAGCAGATTTTAATAATTTTTGGCAGAAATATTTCTGACACAACTGGCTATTAAATAACTGTTTTAGTTTCCACCTCACCAAACATCTGCTTTTGCATTACCTGGGGAAAGCAGACCAAGCATAATACGTGTTAGAATGAATGAAAAAAAACATTAATAAATTCCATCTATCTTAATTTGCGGCCCCAACAGTTAGTCTATTACAAGGTTTGACTGTCATGCAGCAGTGTGTCTACCAGATGAAGTTTAGGAATGTTTGTGAAGTCAAGAAGCGACTGGTACAGCCTGGATTGGTCTGCAGCAGAACTTTATCGATACTGCTGTCAGTGAATGGAGAAAGCGTTTCCTTGCCTGTGTTCGCACTTCAAGCAATTTTACTGCAAACAGTTAAAATGGACAACTGCATGACATGTCAGCCACAGTGTCAAAAATGTGAACAAAATGTGTTTTTATGCATTATGTTAATTAAGCAGTCATATTGCATTGGATAAAAAAGTGATATTTCGCTGGTTGTGTTTTCCGCAGGTAGTGCAGAAACAAACGTCGGGCGAGGTGGGAAACTAAATGGCCATTTGTTGGCAAGTTGTATCAGGAATATTCATTTCAAGTTACAGTCAAAAATGTCAGGGATGCTTTTTTTGGGACACACCGACACAGTGTGTATAGGTTTCAGCACGGTCCACACTGTATTATGTGACTGTACTGAGACATAATACACTGTCGACTGTGTTGAAACGTACTTTATGACTTTGTGATCAATTGCTTGTTCTGCTTGGATGCAGGTTTGATATACAAACTTGAGATGCTGTCAGTCATTATGATTGACTGGAGTGAGGCAACAAGCGATTATAACACTCAGGGACACAGTCATTCTGAACAAGTCTTAAAGTTTGTGCCCAAAATGGCAACCTTGGGTCTGAACACAAGCTATTTTGTGAGTGCACACTGCCTGATCGCCTTGTCAGTAACAACGTAACCCTAATGTAAACAAACTCCGACGTCACAGTGATGTCACACTGAGCACACATGGTACAGTGTAGTCATAATAAGCGTGGCAGTAAACAGTAGTAAGATAGTGCAGTGTTCGATATTTCATTGAAGTCTGCGAACTGCAAATTGAATTGTATGTTTTACGAGCAAGGGTTATCCTTAGCTTTGGGACGCTGTGTAGTAAGGAATGTGTTGCGAAGGAGCTGTTTTTGTGTGGCTGACTGTGTAGGGAAGCCATCACGGCAGAGTATGGTGTTCTGAGCATCTTAATGTCAGCACATGATACACTCACATAGTACTAGGACTTGTAATACTGCCAGCCAACCTCTGCCATCTGACACCACCACTGCATCACCCAAGACTGTCCAGCCATTGCCAGCTGGCTTCACTGACTGAGCGAATTCGACCTGCCTGTAGAACTGAATGTCTTTCCCAATGTGTCTGTTGCCTGCCATTGGTTTGTGAATGCCGGGACTAGTACTAATTTGGCGATTGTGGCCCTCCATAGCCAAGGGTTGCCATAGCCACAACGCCATAGCCATAGCCAGGGGCCACCATAGTTAGGGTTACGTTTAGGGTTAGGACCCCACTAGCCCTAACCCTAACCTTAACCCTAACCCTAGTAGCCTATAGGTAAGTGTGGCGGAGCTAGCCATTCGTACCATCGATTGTGGGATTGTGGTTATGGCGGCCCCTGGCTATGGCGGGCTGTCACCAATTTGGCAGCAGTGCAGTGCGCAGTAGCAGTGGTAACAGTTCGTGTAGCTGGCTGATACTTTTCTAAATGCCATTATACTTATCACTGACTGTAACACATTTACAGATCGAGTAAAGATGTCGAAGTAACACTAAAATCGATTGCAATTTGATGCTGCCCAGTTCACAGATAATTGGCAAGGGGAGATCTGGTTAGATTTGAGGTAAGAACCCTCCGTAAAAATTTGTCTTGCAAGCTGTGGCCACAGTTACCGATAGTGGGGTGGTTTAGAAAGTGTAGAGCAGCTGTGACGTAGCAATAACAGCAGTGCCAGAACTGGTGTTTGTTAGTGTTATTTGTTCGCACAGCGTTCTTCCTGGAAAGTCCTGAATTTTTTTCTGGATTTTCCAGGACCTAAAAATGTTCAGTCTGTTAATAGGTGCAGTAAAAAAAGTCCTGGTAAAAATTGACACAGTGAATATTAGTGATTCAGTAGCGCCATTTAATTTGCAGATGATGCAGTGCATAATGTATGATGTAGGCAAATGTCTGCAGCGGCCTGAGTCGTGTGATCCCAAATTTCTGGTGAAGAATAGAACTCTGGCACCAGAATGCATGACAGACAAGCACAGTTGCTGGTACCATTTTCTGGTACCAGAAACTTTTATGGAGAACTTGGGTCGTGTGCCATGGGCCTAAGTAACGGCTGTTTGTCTTTATATTTAATCATTGTTGGGCTATGATCAAGGTCCTGAAAAAACGTTTTGACTGTCCTGGACAAGTCAAGGAAATTTATGTCAGCAAAAGTGTGGGAACCCTGTTCAGAATGGATCTGCATATACAGAATTTTACATGCAGCCAGTTTCTTGCATGCAAAGTTGCAGACTTGATTAGAATTGCATGCAGTTCTGCTAGAAAACAAGTTGTCATCATTTAACTTGTGAATCGGGCAGCACTAGTTGGTAGGTATGTTGCACACATTGTTTGCATCACAGAAACTCAAGAGTATGTAATCATGTTGAAAACCAATCGTTGCTTATGCTGTTATTATTATTGTTGTTAGCACAATTAACGAAAGTTGTTAGTTATTTTATTAGACGTGGTTGTCATATTTTGGTCGGTCGTTTGCAGTAACTGTACATGTAAATTGTTTGTATTTGTTATTTTGTATCTATCCGACACATAAGAGCACCGTTATAATGACAGAGTCAGCGATTTGTGCTGTTGTTGGTCAATGGTTGTGCTTGTGACATCGAATTAAGAGCTGTACCAATAAATATGGATGTTGAATGAGCGACAAGATATTTCCTACAACATTTCTGCAATTTTTCTGAAATCCCCAATGTTTCCCTGACATCTGCAAAATTCCAGGTTTTCCAAATTTCCAGAGAAGTAGTTACCCTGAATGTAAAAGCAATAGATATTGCAGTGGCTTTCGTTTACAACTTTGTAACTAATGTAGGTTTGCAATAGCACAATACTTGATTTGAACTATTTGATTTTTTTGTGGATCCAGATATTCCTATTAGAGCCACTACACCATGTCTCAAAAAAAACTAAGCAGATTTGTTTTTGTCAGAACTGCCTCAAATTTCTACCGATTTTGATAATTTTTGGCAGAAAGATGGCAAACGATCCAAATATATGCGAGGTGCACTCATTTTCCACCTCACCTAATTTGCGTCATCACCTTACCATGTTAAACGCAAATGTTCCCAATTCCACGTGCACGGACACTGGAGCAGCAGACACCTGACTTCATACCTCCGACACTGTGGCCGCCGAATTCGCCAGACCTTAACCCGGTCGACTACAGCGTCTGGAGTGTTCTGCAGGAGAAAGTTTATCGCTCCAAAATTGCTGACATCGATGAACTCAAAACGCGTCTCGTCAACGAGTGGGTGCAGTTCGAC
>Ga0209671_1003101_pt1 | contig 15777 bp, 8 predicted proteins | sample WorMetHERISLAND2_2_FD_187401 | JGI IMG/M metagenome (GOLD analysis project Ga0209671, IMG submission 187401) | Marine gutless worms symbiont microbial communities from Max Planck institute for Marine Microbiology, Germany - Olavius geniculatus... | ecosystem: Host-associated > Annelida >...
TCGTAAAACATTTGACGATTTTAATAATTTTTGGCACGTGACATCAGGAAAGAACTTGACGCAAGTGGCCATCTCACTTTTATACTGTCGCCACACTACCTTGTGAAATGCAGAAGTCATAGTTTGGCAATTGACAACGATGAATTCATACTGGATAGCGCACGCGTCAGCTGAGAAATGATTAACTGAAAAGCGACAAACACGATTGGCAACTACCGTATCTCAAAAAGCCACATGTGTCACATTACATCATTTTTATGGCAGCATGTGCTCAAAATGTATTCCTACAGCTGACACCACTCGCAAACAGCAGGCTCAACAACCTGCATTTTACAAGGTAGTGTAGCAACAGTATTAAAAAGAGGTAGCCAAAACTACAGTCATTTGCATCGAGTTTTTTCCTGATGTTGCACGCCAAAAATTATTCAAATCGGCCCATGCTGCATGGAGCTATACAAAAAATAAAAGTGGCACGTTTTTCATGGACCACGTGTACAAACAAACACAGAAACAAAGAGAGACAGAAACAGCTGGACAGGACAGTAGATAAACAGACTTACAGAACGACAGACACATCACGGCAGGGTTCAAGCCGGTCTCATTCTGAAGATATTTCTTATACTGAGCACGGATGTATGCCATGATGGACTTGTAGGTACGCACAAAGAAAGACACAGACAGAGACAGGCATAAAGACACACAGAGACATGGAAACGTGACATTTGGGCGTTGGGACGTTTGGGCACCACCGTTTGAGTGCGGACCGTTTGGGCACCATGCTTTGTGACTGGCACGTTAATAAAATTAATCTGCATATTATCGTGAGAGTTAAAATCGTAACTGTAAGTAAGTTGGTAACTACGATTTTAATGGCTCTGTAATAATAACTTCCTGCTGTGCTTAGCAATCAATTTCTGTAGTCATCCGTTGTCGTTCGTCGTCGCGTGGCATCACTGTACGTCGGCGCTGTGCGCTGTCGTCACGCTTCGTGCCATCCACCGTCGCATCTTCATAAACGTCTCGCTTCGTCGTCGTCGTCGCGTTTCTCCGTCGTGCGTCTTCATAATATGTCATCGTCCCGCGTCGTCGACGTGCGTCATTGTCGTCGTCATCACACGAAGACGTCATCGTATGTCGTCTTTGTGCGTCGTTGTCATCCTTCGCGTCGTCATCGTCGTCGTCGTACATGGTTGTGCGTTGTCGTCGTCAAGCGACAAAGCAGACCTTTGTTTTCCGAGTAAACGCTCGGGTGAATGTTGCATAATCTGCGCGTGAATTACGCGTTATACGCTGGCCAATATCATGCATAATTTTCGAACCCTATTCACGGCGAGATCATGGCTTGGCGCCCAAACGTCCGGCGCCGAAACGGCGGCGCCCAATATTCCCGGCGGCGCCCAAACAGTGAGCGCCCAAACGGTGGTGCCCTGCTCCGGAGAAACATGTAGACAAACAGACAGACAGACAGAGGTGTTCAAGCCAGTCTCATTCTAAAGACATTTCCTATACTGCCCATCGATGATGTGCGCCATGACTGACTTGTAGCTATATGCACATAAAGACACAGACTGACACAGAGACAGAGACAGAGAGAGAGATGTAGAGACACAGACAGAGAGAGACGACACGTCATGGAGTTGTTCAAGCCGGTCCCACCCTAAAGATATTTCTCATACTGAGCATTGATGCAGAACACATTCGACTTGAAGCTATATACACCAAGCCAGAGACTCGTACTAATGGCACACAGATCTAAAGACGGATGTATAGAAAGGGAAGGACAAAAACGCAGTCACAACCAAAGACATAAAGACATACAAACAACAGAGAGAAGGAGGAAAGAAAGGGAGTAAAAGAAAAACTCATAATAATATGGCTCAAACCATCATATTGAGAATTATCAATATAATAACAGGTATACTGGCGGAGTTGCCTTAACATTGCTGGAAGCTACAGCCCACCAGTTTGCCTGTCATTAAAGCATCACCTCTACCTTTCAACATGTCAACATCTCTACATGAAAACAGTCTGTCCCCCAGGGCACAACAGCGGTCTGCAAATGACTCCATTTCCCCTTCCCTCACCTTATTCATAATGGAGAAAAGCCGTTGGGCTATCACAGCAACAACATACAATATAAAGCCACCACTAACTTGCAACTCCAGAAAAACAGACACACAGATCACAAATGTCTATAAACGTTCCAGAAAAAAAATTAAATAAAAAAAACGTTAAAAAACGTGGCAAGAATAAAAAATGTTTAAAACATTCAACATATGCAGCATACCAGGAACTAAACTGTGAAATTCAACCGTGTGGTCATAAGACCATATCACTAAACTAAGTAAACTACTACCACTACAACCAATTAATTCGTTTTTGTGGCTTCAAAAATGCTCCACGAAATTCTTGATGGGATTTTCAATGCACATTTTCAACAGAAATAAACAACGCTGAAAAAATAAAAAACGTAAAAACGGAATAAATGTGGCAAGAATAAAAAAACATCAACAATGTTTATAACATCTATGACACAGACAGACAGAAAAGCAGACAGTTACCAGTCGTTAGAGTTCACAGCGTCTGAGTATCCGGGTGTATCAACAACTGTCAGTCGAAGTTTCACTCCACGTTCTTCTATTTCCACGGTCGATGATTCTATCTTCACTGTACGATCAACTCGCTCTGTAATACCGTTTATATATCTACTGCACTACAAATGCCACTCCACTGCAACTACAACTACAACAACTACTACTACAAGAACTACTACTACTAGCATTAGTCGCTCTCCTCTGTTTCCAGTTATGACAGCACTGGCCTATTGCCAAACAACACTGGCCTGTGTCTAGCCAAACACTGAGAATTTGTGACTTGCCATTTTTATCAGTCGTAAAAATTCATGAATTTTGCCAATTTTTGAAAATTCGTTAACTTGCTTCTGCACAACAACAACTTTTAAAATTTGTGAATTTAAAAGAAAATTAAAAACTGAATTCAAAATCTATATGTCTAGCAACGTCACTAATACTCAATTTACTCATTATGCATAAAAAGAAACAGTAAACAGTCACTTCACTACTAGTGCTGCTAGCTACTAGTACAGAGTACAGACCTGCTACGTTAGGAATGAGTCTGTTGGAATAGAGATCAGTCAGGAACAGACTGTTGACGACCGTCGACTTGCCCAAACCAGTCTCACCTGACAAAGACCATTGAGACAACTACTACTAACACTACAACTCCAACAACAACAACAACTACTACTACTACTACTACGATGATGGCTAAATAATACAGGTCTTCATAAGAGCAAGTAACTAAGTAAGTAAGTACCAATTTATATAGTGCCAAAATCTCACAAGAGAATCAGGGTGCAAGAAACCCACTTCAGAGCTACAGAGCATCGCCTGCCATATGGGTCAAACGGCGTTAACTGCTATACGACACAGGTGAACGTGCCATAACCCCATGCAGCCAAACAATCTGGTACTCGACTTACTTACCTCCAGTCGTAAGGGATAAAAGACTGAGTTGAGCATGGTGGTTGGTTATATTAAATACCGGTAACGAGATGGTTAACCTGACCACAGACAATCACCCATCACAGTAGTAACCACTTGACAGCAACCAGACCGAGAGTTGAACCCCCGACCTTGCAATCACAAGCCCAACGTCCTAACCGTTACATTACAAGTACTGCCAACTTGCCAAGGCTTCATCAGACACAGTAAACGGCAACAGTTCTGCATGTTTCTAGTTCTAGTTCCAGTGAGCTAAAATAGCACTTTTCTCAGTTTCAGTCTCAGTACTAGTCCAGAGCCTACCTATTATCACGAAAGAGTAAGTAGCCTATTACTTGGTGCACGGCAAACGCCAGAACCATTCTAATCACAAGCAGCAAACCAATTATCCTAGCAGACAGAGCTAACAAATGGGGAGAGGGCTGGGGGCACATGTGACCTGCTTCAACGCCTCTGTCCCCTTCCCCAGCCAGTCTACTATCTGCTTCACTGCCCCTACAGACGACTGCAGTGGTTGCTTACTGATAGGAGCTCACAAGCGTCGGTCTGCTGTCACGAGCAGCAGTAACCATAAACACAAGCACCCTGATCATTAAGGCCGAGTGTACACAGTGACAGTTCGAAATGAGGTGAACCGCCAGTTCGTTTGCATTGTACACAGTGTCCCCAAAAAAACTGCCACACTTTGTCATTGTCCATATCTTCAACGAATATTAACCGATTTTCAAAATTTTTTACTGTCACACTCTGTGGACAATCTGCAATAAAGCAGTTATAAAATATCTCACCACACCTTAACTGTGTTGCTGCACTACCTTGTGAAATATAGATGTTAAAAAAATCACTATTATCAGAATAAATACATCACAAAAACTTATATTTTGAAACAACTTTTAACTAATTTGCGTACTGAAATTAAGTTATGTTTAGTTTTTGATACACGGCCAACGTTTGTAAACAAAAACGGGATGCTATTGTGAATAATGGTTTTTAATGCGGTACAAAATACTGGCATTGTAACATGCCATTCAGCAACAATTTACAAAGACAAGGCAGTGACTAAAAATTTATACCAGTTCGAATAATACGGTTTGCAAAGGATACTGAACGAATTTTTGAAGACAAACTGCAAAAGAAAAGGACTGGGCACTTTACTAAAAAGATTTGGGAAATGCAAAGCACCAACCAAAAGCATAAGACTGCAGCCTTAAATGCATGCATAACTAAAGATAACAAGACCACTGTAGATAAACTGCTAGGCCCAGTAAGCCAGGAAGACCAGAAACAAACGTACCTTTCAACACACCTGATAGCCAAAAAGATTGTAGCATCGTACAGATCATTCACTGTGATCTTAGTCCAAAGTGTCCTATTCGTTTACCAATGGGATTGTTGCCTATTACTAGTTTCTGTAACATTGGTATTTTACAAGGTAGTACAGCGACACAGTTACGGTGTGCTGAGACATCAATAGTCACTTTAATTGCCAATTCTCCAGAGAGTGTGCCAGTAAAAAAATTTTGAAAATCGGTTAATATATCATGAAGATATGGAAATAACAAAGTGTGACGTTTTATGGGGCCACAGCGTACAGTCCATGCGACAAGCAACTCAACTGACAACTTCGATACCTTCAGTTCAGTTTTGAACATTAACGTCGCGCCTTCAGGCAAAACCAGCTGCCCCTACACCAGCAGCCACTGGAGCATATTTCCCCCGTACCCCTCGTCCCTCTCGTATTTTCCACTGCCCCTTCCCTTTTCTTCTTTCCCCATTTCTTTTCCATGGGGTCTTTCCCTACATCTACTATACGGGTCTGGGGAACTCAACGATGTCACCGTCAATTTTCTAACATTCTTAGCCTGAAAAGAATGCATCTGATACAAACCTGGAAAAAAGCCGAAAAGCTGATAATCTATGCCCTCAAAAAGGTAGAAAAGCTTCTCCTTACTCTTAAGACTAAGAAAAAAAGCAAACATGTCAGATGTTCAAGCTTACATTAAAACACACTTATAGAATAACTGAAAAAAATAAAGGACAATAAAACAATTACAAAAAATGAATGCAAAATACTACCTAAAATCAATTATACATGGAATGAATGAATGCAGTATGATAAGTTATTGGCAACATAGTATTTTGAACTTTCTGCATGGAAAGTCAAACTCTCCTTGGCCCGCTAAAGATGATGAACCCGGCTGATACATAGATTAAGCCCACCTCCCACTCACGGGCTTTCTGTCAAATATACAGTTCAGGGTGGCCACAGTTTTGAGCAAAAAAAATTCAAAACTTTTCAAGGATAAAGTACCTTTCCCCGACTAATTCCTGTGATGTTTTACCATGTTGCGTAAAACGTTTCTGGCATCATATGGAAAAATATTTTCACATCACGATGATAATGATTTCAAACAGCTTACACTCAACAACTGTTAAGAGCCTCTTACGTGAAATTCCAAAACTTTTAAGACCAAAGTTGGTTTTTTGAAAAACTTTGCAGAGCCTGGAAAAAGGGAAACTAGATGGCTATTATGCCTCCGCCAGCAGGCGACAACTACAAGGCCACAAAGCGCATTTGGGGCATATTTAAACCCACCCTGACTTTGGCCCTTGACCTTTTGACCCCAGAATTTAAATCTTTGCCCCAAAATCCATCAGTGGCAAAAGTTTGGTCCAATTCCATCAACTAATACCCAAGATATCTTGCCAACAATGTTTGTTCGGGACTGGACTCGCGCATCCACGGACGCACGAACACTCTGGAAACATAATGCCTCTAGCCACTACGTTGGCGAAGGCATAGAAATTGCAAAAACATGTGGCCTGCACCCTGACAGTTAGTACACGGTCGGTAACGAGATGATGATAGAGCCTCATAGTACAGACTACAGAGCACCAAGTTATACACAGAGGTGAGTTATAGACAGACCGACGACCATGAGAGTGAACTCAAATCCCTTCTTGACGGACTTGCGATGCACCTGGTTTGGCAGATTTGCGAAACCGACGTAGCCCGGCAGATCGGCGCTCACGAACTGTATAGACACAAATATACCAAACACAATGTCACGTTATACAAAAGCACTATACATACAGAGGCATTAAAATCTTTACAGACATCTGATGGTGGCGTAGCATAGTGGTTAGAACGTCGGTCCTGGCCGGCGAACTTTCCCTATCTTGCGCTAGACTGATGGATGGCCGTTTGACCACTTTGTGGGTAAAGCGTCCGCTATCAGTCCACCAATAGATAGATTAAACAAGCATGGACGGTTTGTCGCCTATCATATGGCACGCATCTCAATAGCCGCATTAGATAAAGTATTGCCCGTCGGCGTCCGTCTGCGGGCCGCTAACTTGCAAACGAAAACGCGTAGAAAAACCAATAATGGCGTCATAGTTCTACATTGCTCGAGAGTAACCTGTGGAAAAAAGTAAAAAACGTAAAGTCCTTCCCGAGCCTTAAGGCCCATTGGGCGGCGCTGATCTCCGTTTCCTTGGCCCTCAGCCAGACACCAGTTTTTACACTGCGAGACCATGCACGGATACGGGACTAGTGCATCGCGCGGTGTGCCTGTTTACGTCCCAGCTTTCGCTGGTACTCAATGCGCCTACCCACGGAGGGATGGCCAGGCTGAGTTGACCTGTGTAACCTGTGGGCCAAATGATTTTCAGTTGAGACGGCCGCTCAATATATCCGCGGCCCAGAGTTTTAAAATAATGAAGACATATGGGCAGATAAGAAGACAAGAGTAACAATAGAAGGCGCTCGCGAGAGTGCATATCTATGCCATATGAAATTTAGACAAAATACTAACTTAAACGCTTTTCGTAAACTCGTTAGTTAATAATAAAGCAACTAAGTAAAAATTCTTTCTTTCCTACGTTACTGCTATAGCAATAGCGTTCGCGGCTGTCGCTGCCAGTATTGCTGCTGGTGACGTCACTCACAGACAAAGACAACACGCAATCTGCTGGTGACGTAATGACTAATGACGTATTTGTTATTGCGACGTCACGCCACTGTGCACAGACAGGAATCAACACAGAATGAGCGCGCAGTATATCCGACATTCACTTGGTGGGGATAAAAAAAAAGAAAAGAAACTGGAAAAAGCACAAAACTTACACGCTCACAGAGGCGCATCTCGAGCTGATAAGAAGACGACGAAGTACTAGTGCTAGTACGCCGATATCCACAATCACCACGGTTATCATATTCATCATTACCATCATCATGTCTACCTGGTCTGTCTACTGCCCCCACTGACGCACTACTGACCCCTAGCGGCCATTCCTCAGCGCACTGGGCTGTGACGTCATCATCATATCTCCCACCAGTCCCTGCCCCAGCCCAGGCCATCACCCCGTGCCCAGGCTAATTGCACCAACTTATGTATCAGTAAAAGTCTGAAGTCAGCATGCAATTATACTGAACACACAAGTTAACAGCTGAATAAGCACGTATAATGGAGGACAGAAATAGGAGGGTTTTCCCACAAATAGGTTACAAAACTGCATCATTCATAGCGTACGAACTGACTGTTTACAGTGACGTGACGTCATGACGATGACGTCATGATAATCCTATAAATCCCCTACAAAGTGTGCACATCTCGGACTGTTCATACTTTGATGAAAATTAGTGACAAAATGATGCCTTTTGCAACTCACTTATGGGACGGTCCTCATACTAATACTAAACCATTAACCCTAATCTATATTCTATACAATCGGCGCTTATTCAGCTGTATGTCCAGTACAGAAGACTAGCCTATAGCTAACTTGACAGATCAGCACTATACGCTAAAAAACCGCAACTGTGACTATAGCAAGCTATGTACAGCAAACTCTGCAGCTGATTAGCAGTGGCCAACGGCTTAAGTACTCCAGTAGCAGTAATGTGGATAAGCCTGGTGGGGTCAAAGGTCAAGTGGAAAATGATGACTCATGTATACACAGATATGACCTGAAGCCTGCCCAGTCTCTTGATAATAAGCTAGGCCTCTAGCCTGCAGTATCTTTTAGTCTCCATGCAGTCTCATGTGGAGTGTTATTTTAGAGCTAATACCATTCTATTACGAAGCCCTTGGATCACAGCTGTAATAACTGTTTAATTTTCATAATGCATCTTTAACATTTTTTATTTGTGATGTTTTGTATTTTAATACACATGTACACTGAACAACATAATGGTGATTTAAAGTATATATATACCAACAGTAATATGCCACTGATAAAATAACGACAGACTTTGTATTTAGATGTTATAAGTATGTTCTAATGAAAAGGTCAGATGATTGATAAAATTGGATTGGCGAACAAAATTGTTAAATCTTATCGTTCAACACAGAACACATGTTCTATTCTTGATGACAAAATCTACCAATTTTTTGGAGTATCGATCAACAAATTTCATTTATGTTACTATGGTGACTGTTTACACCAGGAAAGATCTATTGATTTTAGCTCTCTATTTAGATACTGTATAATATTTATTTCCGTTCATTAAATGCAGAAGAAAATAATGCATGAATTCTGTTGCTGTGTATTCGTGAAGCCAACTTGTATAAAACAAAACTGTAAATGATAAAAATGGCCACGTGTCAGAGTTTAATGATTTTCAGACTGATAGCATAAATACCAAAATCTACGAAAATGGTGATTAGGGTTCTCGGTAGTTTTCGGTATTTAGGTTGATTTCGTAACAGTTATAAAACTTTACTAAAAACTTCCAAAAACAAGGTTGTTTTTGGTAGTTTTCCATATCTACCCTTTTGGATCTTGAGTCACAGAAAATAGCGGTCTGACTGCCTGACCTCGAGACACTACATCTTACATTCAAAACACTTGCAGACATATTTCAACCAGGTTCTTTGGTTCTTCAGTGAGAGCATGGCTCAACAGGATACTAGATGTAAACCAGACAGTGTACCAAAATGGTAAAAAAATGAAAACCCTATTTTGGCGTTCAAGGCTTGATGCCCCGGTAGTTGGAGCATTCTCGTCTGTTTTTCTTTGTGCACACTGGCACAACCGTTGTATCCGTTGTATGTTGCATTACTGTGGCAGCTCCTCATCATCCCACAATCAACGCTGTCTACAGAGTATCTTGTGCAGTGCAGTTGCCACCACGTCGCCACCAAGACACTCCTCAAAGATAGCAAGTAGACTATCACAAGACAGCCGCTTGGCAAGTTTTTATGCGCAAAAGCAGCTACTGCTTTCAGCACGTCTTAGCCATCGCAATTCTGTCTGTCCGTCTCTTCATTCATCTGTCACAACACGGGTGGATCAGTCAAAAACGGTGCAAGCTAGGATTACGAAATCTTTATCGTCAGCTGCCTGGAGGATTCTAGTTTCAGAAACCGTAAAGCTTTTCCATAAATTCCAAGGGGTCACCCCGAACAAAGGCACTATATGACAGAGGGGGGTGGGAAAAACTTGCAATTTTAGCCAATAAGTCGCTATATCTCAATAACGGTGCGAGATAGGACCTAGATTACTATTAATCACTAATATGAAGTCATACACCGGCTCTCGATTGGTGCCAAATTCAATGACCTTGGATGACCTTGAACGCCAAAATAAGGGGTTTATTGATTACTTGGCGATTCCGGGCTGAGACACAAGTCTATATCATTCACAAGGTGGCGCCACATACGGAACTATCGTAATGCAATCCATAGAATTTGGTATTTGTATATTAACTTAGCGTAAACACCCCAATTTTCAGCTAAACTACTGAACCGGAACTGCTATATAGGCTTTCGCGCGTCTCGCGAGCATTAGCTCAAATTTCTTGTTTTTCATTGCCTGCCGCCACATCATATATATGTAACCCATAGGCCTACTGTACGCTAATAATTGGTGCTCACTATCATTGACATATTATAGCCTAAATCTCTCAAAAACGCTAACACTAACCCAAACCCTAATCTTATTCCTAATCACTGAACCATAGACAATAATATAGACACAAGTTGTAGCCTTCGCCTGCTTGCCCTACCGCCATAACTGACGTTCTAGTCATAACCACTCGCTACATGGTGCCACATGTTAACGTGCATGCAAGCTGTTAGTCATAATATCTTTGCCGTTACTGTATGGATTTTGATGCGGTTGTCACTGCTGGAAAAGGGAAAAATTTCAGCCTTCTAATGGATTAGGGAACTCTGTTATATTTAAACGAAGAAGGGTTAAATATGAAAGTACAATATTAGAATCGATATAGGCTACTACCCACTGTAGGCTACGGCCTGCGGCCTACTGATCTGTATTTAGCTCAGTCCGCCCGCGGACTGAAAATAGACTATCGTTCAGTCCGGGCCTGACTGCTGGAGTGATATCAGCGGACTGGTAAGAGGTTTTACGTATAAAAAATTTGTTATGACACCATGGGGGAAAGTGTACTTTGCGAAACGCGGAATTTTCGGAAGGTGTATTTCGCGGATTTTTCGTTGCAGAACGTTCCACAAATTACACCTTAGAGTTTTTCCGCATTACGCAAAATTCAAATAAAGTCAAATCATCAACTTAGTGTAGGTTTAGGCTCACATTTAAGTCTCGAATCGACTCAGTAATCACATAGGCCTATTTAACCTAACTATTGAAACGCCTCAAAGTCCGTTAACTCACGAGCAGAAGCCAGCACATCACACAAGAATGCAAGGTCAACTCAACTCAGGTCAACTCAAGTAGCCTAGGCACAATCTACAAACGATTCCTTACGCAGTGCAAAGACAAAAGGGTTGCCGCAGCAGCGAGGGCCGAGTTGTCGGATTAGGTAATGCGCAAAGACTGAGTCGCTTGCTCAGGTTATTAAGTACGCCTAGCTACTGCGATTTTCACCTGGCGAACTACTGTTAAGGCACAATCAAACATGGCTAAAAAATTGAACTCAAATAGTCCTACTCAAAAAAACGGTTGCTGCCGCAGCGACGGTTGTGGAGAGCTACAAACAGTGCATCGTTGTGGTCACTTTTATCTATTTCATATTATTTTGGGAAAGATAACAACAATCAGTTTGATTTTCAGCCATTTGTGTGTTGTTTGAACTGACTAAAAACACTTTGTAGCAATTGAATAAATTATATTTGACTACTTTTTTGTATATTAATTGCTTAAAACGACTGCATTAAATCTTGGATGGTATTTAGACAAAGTCTAATAGAAGCTAACACATGTTTTATCTGAAAAGACTTTGCGCATTATATTTGGAGTTTTTGTAGGCCTGAAGCTATTAGGAGTTAACTTTCTATACTGCATAAGAAATACTTTCATTATAAGAACATTATTGCTAAAACGGCTGTCTAAAAACGCGGGTCACATAGTTAGCGAAGGCCTAATACTAAATCAACGTAACGTAGGCCTACAAAAACAATGCTACAAATTAGCTTACTATCTTAAGCCGGTGGCCACAAACTATGACAAAACTCAACAACAACAACAACAACAGCATCATTTTCCGCAAATTTTCATTCCGCAAAGTACACCTTCCCCGGCAGGCTAGTCATCGATGAGGATGATACCTAGCCTAATGTTTAAGCCTTTCAATCTAGAGAATCTGAGCCGTGTAAAACAAGGCTAGATGATACCTGGTGAGATTCCGTATCCATCTAGAATTGCACAAACGACTGGAACTACAGTAACACAATCTGAATATTTATTATGCGGCAGACTAGTACCCGGACAGCAATGTCATCGAACAATATTAATACTTCAGACGTACCGCCTAATATACTCTATAATAAACACTAACCGGATGTTTACACACAAAAGTTTGCCACTACGTCATCGTCTGACCTATTTTTCCGGGCTGTCTGGCACTGAATAACCTCACCTGACCTAGTCTGGTCTTAGCGTTGCCAACTGGCAATTTTACATGCCAAGTAAGCCCATTTTGGCATTTTAATCACTTGAAAGGCTGAAAGTGCTCCGGTTTTATTAGTCTGTAGTTCTGTACGTAGATCAAGTATTCACCGTAGTTTAAATAACGCGTAAGCAAGTTGTACTTTCATAATAGTAGAGAAATTTTGCAAAAATTTGCAATTTTGATAAATCTGACCAACTGATTTTCAGCATAATGCATCATCAATCATCGTGGTACTTTTTAGAAAAATCTCGGCTTTTCTGACCTTATTTGACATACAGTACGTTACCTATTGCAGCCGTGAACAATAATTGGCTAGCAACCCGTCCGCAAGTCGTCGAACTGGTTGGGCTAGGTGACGTAGAGCACGTAGTCGTGTTTGAAGATTTGCGGGAGTTTCTGCAGCATTTTCGTGCGAAATTAAGATGCCGAAGATAAGCTCACTGCTGTTGGCGCTGGCGGTGATAGGAAGCAGCCGTTCAGCGGAGTCTACTAGTAGCGAAAAGCTCGCATTGTTCACCGTTGCGACTGAGAACAACGATGGCTTTCTGCGGTTTCAGCGTTCGGCAGACAAGCACGGCTATAATCTCACGGTGTTGGGGCGAGGCAAACAATGGACTGGGGGCGACGTGGTGCGCTTCCCAGGCGGAGGACAGAAAGTCAACCTTCTGCGTGAAGCCGTTCAGAAGCTACAGACCGCCCAGGACTGGCTGGTGATGTTTGTGGACTCCTATGACGTGGTGCTGACCGCGGGTCCAGAAGACGTGGTCCTAGCGTTCGAGAAGTTCAAAGCAGACATCGTCTTCTCAGCCGAGGGTTTCTGTTGGCCGAACCCCAATCTAGCAGAGCTGTACCCACCGGTGAAACCAAACGAAAAACGGTTCCTGAATTCCGGCGGCTTCATTGGATATGCTCCGAAGATCGCTGCGTTGCTTTCGGAGAAGTTGAACGACAATGACGATGATCAGTTATATTACACAGATATATTTCTCAACGCGAGGAGAAGAGAGGAGCTTAATATCAAGCTGGACACCAAGTCGGCAATCTTTCAGAATCTGAATGGAGCGATGGACGAGGTCACCGTCAAGTTCAAAGGAAACACCAGTTATCTGTACAACTTCAAGACTGGATTCCATGCTGCAGTTGTGCATGGGAATGGCCCAATAAAAACGATCTTCAACAGTCTGTCAAACTATCTTGACGGCCAGTGGACCCCAAATCTTGGCTGTCTGGCATGCCTGGAGGACATGCTCAGTTTGGATACATTGTCCGAGGACAGTTTTCCACGCGTGTTCATGGCAATTTTCATTGAATTTCCCACAGCTTTCATTGAAGACTTCTTTGAGAACATCGCCGGACTTAACTATCCGAAGAAACGCATGGACGTGTTGATCCATTATGCCAACGAGTACCACAGAAATGATGTCTATGCGTTCGTCGCCAAGCACGGCACTTCGTTCGAATCGATCAAGGTCTACGGCCCTGAAAACCAACTGGATGAGAAACATGCCCGCAATCTTGCGCTGCTTGAATCAGAGAAGAAAAGCTCGGCGTACTTCTTCTCGGTGGATGGGGAAATCCAGCTGGAAAACCCGTCAACACTGCAGCGACTGATCGAGCAAAACCGATCCGTGATAGCACCGCTTGTCGCCCGACCTGGTAAAACCTGGTCCAATTTCTGGGGAGCAGTGAACAATGATGGGTTTTACCTCCGCTCTGTTGACTACATGGATATCGTGAAAGGGATCCGGGTTGGACTGTGGAACGTGCCTTACGTCAGTGGAGCGTATCTCATTCACGGCAGACATATCCCAATGCTAAACCGTCACGCAGCCTACATCGATGGCACTCTAGATCCTGACATGGCGCTGTGCAAACTTCTCCGTGAACAAGTGGTCTTTATCTACGTGGACAACCGCGTCTACTTTGGACATTTGACGGACAGTTCGAACTTTGAGACGACGCATGTCCACAATGACCTGTACGCCATCATGGACAATCTCTACACATGGCAGAAGAAATATGTTCACCCTGATTATGAGACCACACTTCATCACACCCCCTTTGAGCAGATTGAGCAGCCATGCCCGGTATTGTGTTTCAGAATAGTACTGGATTTGTGAATATCCTTGAATAAGCCGTAGGCTGCGACAGTATCTGTTAAGCTAACTTCGATGTTAAATTGTAACTTTTATTCACCGATCTGTTGGTGTTTTAGCAACTGCTGCTGGCTTTCTTTGACCCTTTGTTTGTATGCCACTGCATGTGGTAATGAGAAACTATCTGTCATATGTAAAAAAAGTTGTTAGAATCTCCGGTCAACAAAATGTGTAAACAAAGATTTTAATTTCGATGTATTCATACTGCTTTGAGATGTCAACAGATTAATACTGTCAGTCTTTATGGTTCATAGTGCATACACTTGATTTTTTTGGAGGTTTTTCTGGCAGAGAAACGTGTGCTAAATCTTTTCAGTGTGTATGAATACATGATGTTAATAATATAATAATCGAGTTAGTATTGACTTTCCTATTGCTGTCTTAAGCTGGTTTAACTCCAGATCGATTATATCTGTATTTGCACATGTGTGGTTGTTAGGATGTGTTCTGGTTCCCAATGACAACCCCGGTGTTCTGTCGTCATCTTGTCGAGGAAGTAGAGAACCTTGGTGAATGGTCGGCAGGTAAGAAAAATTGTAATCGTTGAACTTGATATAACATTGTAAAGTAGAGACTATAAAGTTGTTGTGTACAAAAACCAAAAATGTCCATAGGACATGAACACCATAGTCTGTCTGCAAAACTTATTGCCCAGGGTTGATAAAAATCACGATTTTTAAAAATAAAAATTGAAAACATCAATTTATTTATTTAAATCATATTTTTATATAAATCTACTTTTTATTATTTTTAAAAAATTTTATCAGATTTTACACCATTTTGTGCTGTCTGTGATAACTAATGTTATCTGTTAGTTAGTGGATGACAGTAATTGGCCTTGATTATAGTTTCTTTTTTAAACAATTATATGTGTTATTTTTTATAGCAGCCTGGCAAAGAACTATTTACAGTTTTAACCTGGAGATGTATTTTAATGTTTGTGAATATTTATGGGGCTTCAATTTGTCACTATTTTTAAGGCAAATAGTAGACAGTGATGGAAGCCATGTAACATTTCTAATATTTGAAAGCATGCTGATTGCTGAAAGTAACTACCAAAACAACATGAGCAATTAACAAGAGTCAAGGCCAAGTAATTGGCGATGTTAACTTTGGTGAAGTGTATCAGGTTAAGCTAACTCACCAGCTCAGATATAACCAAATATTAATGTAGTCAACAAAATAAATTGAATTAGCAAGCACTACAGATTGCAAACTGAAA
>Ga0209671_1003104_pt1 | contig 15768 bp, 9 predicted proteins | sample WorMetHERISLAND2_2_FD_187401 | JGI IMG/M metagenome (GOLD analysis project Ga0209671, IMG submission 187401) | Marine gutless worms symbiont microbial communities from Max Planck institute for Marine Microbiology, Germany - Olavius geniculatus... | ecosystem: Host-associated > Annelida >...
GGTGTGGGGAGTGTCCCCTCCACACGAGGGGGAGGGGCTGTGCTTCCTCACCAGAAACTGATCACATTTTTTGTGTAAAAATGAACTGTTTTGGTGCATTTTGGCGCTATTTTCAGTGAATCAGCTTAAAGTCGGACACAAGATGTTTACGATTTCTGGTGTCCTGAAGGCACACACCCCCAGTGCTCCCCCCCCTTTGGCCATGACAGTGCATGCTATAATCTGTTCCACTTTCCTAAAAATCACCTACTACCCTAATCAAACTAAGGTACACATAGCAGTGGAATTTTGGCTCACAGCAGTGAACACAGGCTACAAAAGTAATACACGTCATTCAATCATTACACCAAGCTGTACTGAATATCTATTACAAGTACATCAAGGTCAACTCAGCCTTCCATCCCTCCGGGGTAGGTAAACTGAGTATCGGCTGGGGTAAAGTGTGTGCAGAAACTGCAAACTGGGCAAAAGAGCAATGCGTAGAATACGCTGAACAATTATAACAACAATATTAATATAAAGATCATCATCATTAGAGCTGTCAAATTAACATATTAATTATCACATTAATGCATTAATAAATTAATGTGCATTAAAAAAAAATAACGTGCATTATAGAAAATTGACACACATGCGTAACTTAATTTAATTTAGTTTACTAAATTCAGTGAAGCAAAAGTTCCAATATTCCGCTAAACTGTGGTTATTTGACAATCAAATGAATTTAAGTAACCAAACTGTAGTTGCCGTTCCATCACTACTGAAAATAAATATTGTTATTGTTGAAAAATGTGTTTCTATTTGCTTTTTAACTTTCTATATTCTACAGGCAGTGCCCCCCAAACATCCTGGGGCCCAGGGTAACTTCCCCCTACTCTCCCTTTCGACATGCCTGGGTGTGTTAATAACGCGCTAATTTACGTGTTAAAAAATTAATGCAGTGCATTAATGCATAAAAAATTAACACTTCGACAGCTCTAATCATCATGGATATAACCACTATTTTATACAATAAACAATTCGCCGCATATTTATCATTATACCTCTGATAACATGCAATTTTACACAATGCACAGAAATGACACAAAGATGCTAAACAACTAGACAACAAATAAATACTTACAATGATTTGCTTAACTTTTAACTTAATTTGATGTATGCTATGTATCACCAAATACTGCAAGGCAACTTAATGCTGTTACATTCACAAAATATTTACAATACACAGAATATTATTGTTATATTTCAAAACAGTGCTTAATCTGCAACATGTTGGAGGCCATATAAATGCATGTTTCACTGCTAATGAACAAGAGTTCGATTAATGCTCAAAACGCAACTGCTGATAGTGATATAACTAATCTGGTTTATCACAGCAATGAGACCTGAAAATGAAACTAATTACGATAGTGAATTCATCAAAATGCAGCTGAAAGTATGTTGCAGCTGCCATAGAAACAATATTTAATATACAAGCTATGGTACAGAGATGAAATTAAGTGCACAATATCGACAAAATAGTATATCATAATTGAAGCATTGTCCACTGATGGGGTTCTCTCCGGCCACTGTGATAAGTGCAAAAATTGCATCAGTATCAAAAGTTTCGAAATCTGCAGCAGCTACGATCGTATTCCAGAAAGCAGTGGTGTAGTGGTGAATTTTTTGTCTGGGGAGAATGCTTTCCCTTCCCTCCCCTTTAATCCAGTTAGGGGGTCTGGGGCGCACCGTAAGCTCCCCCAGCATGGTCTGGGACAAAGCCCCGAGCATTTTTGCACCCCGAAAACCGCATCTGGTGCCACATGATCAATAGCTTCATTTTTAATTTAAAAAACCGCTAATTTCTATCGGGAATTTTCATTTCCTTGCAGGTTTATTTGGGAGAACACTACTATTGCATCACCGTTCCGTTGCCCCTGTCCTGACACTAATTGGGGAAGGAGTCTTCCCTCTCCCAGGACTACACCACTTCCCAGAAGGCCACAACTGTTAAAGCGTCTGGCGTTTAGACACAAATAGGTGTCTTCACTTTCTGACGTAAGACTTTTGCTGAGTGAAAGTTCGGTCTAGATACGCAGTTTAGGCTCCAAAAAGCAAAAAGCAATTTCGCTGAGCCTTTTATGGAGTGAAAACTTCAGTCAAAGTCGAAAGTTTCCGCTCAGCAAAAGTCCAAGTCCAAAATTCCAGTCTTAAGTATGTATATAGACCGAAGTTCAGTTGAACTTTGGCAGTCTAAATACAGGTTTTAGCATTCAGTTTTAAGTTTTGCTCAGCAAAATGGCTCAAAAACAAAAGTCTAAGTCAAAAAGTGACGTCACCCATCAGAACGTGCACTGTGGGATTGGACAGCGTGTGTAACAGTCAATCACTGATGTAATCAAGTCTTGATTCTGAAGCATTTTCAACTCATACGTCGCTGACTTCGGCTGAGTCCATCGGTTCAACGTCTGACAAATACTTACCTACAAGCAATACGTAGAACACATTCAGCAGAGTCCGGCGCATCGAGTTAAGTGAGTGAGTGAGCAAGTAGGTTTTGACATCCCACCCGACACAGTATTGATCATTTCGGGGACGGCCTTTATGACGTCAGCATTACGTCAGGACTAGCAAAGAATATTTAATCAACTGTCATATCTTGTTGCAATAGTTTAAATTAGTATTTCTTTAGCTACAACTGGTACAAATTTTGTGTAAATTGATCATCATTTAAGCAAATTATAAAAAAAAAACAAAAAAGGGTCCTTTTTATGAAACACCGTGTACTAATAATATCAAGAATAAAAACAAAGCTTGTATTGTATTTCTGGTAAACTTGAATAACTTATATATGAATAACATACCGGTGACAGTTCTCCTCTTGATGAGGGAGACGCGGTAGCCGGCCGACAGAATGTCAAAATCGACGCCTGACAGCGTGCTTCCATCACATAAGAACTGCACCGCGACGACATTCGCCCCTGACGATAACGACGACTTCTGCAGCTCCTGGTCTGTTGACGATGAGTCAAACTCAAACGTCGCCTGCAGACTACCGCGTCGTGTTGCATCGCTTGCACCGGAGATATCGTGAAGTCGCCATGTCGCTTTCTTCGACTGTGCCGACCTGCTTGTCACAAAGCAACCTTAAAAAGTTTAAAGTGTATAGCTCTTCATAAGAAACCCATCCAAGAGCTACAAAGCATCACCTGCCATAGGGATTCACACAGTCAGTAGCTTCTATCCCTATACCTAGTGGGCACAGCTTGTGCCCAGTGAAAAATAAGGGTAACATTTGAATAAGGCTGCAGATCAAAAATCCCCCTATTTCCACTGGGCAAAATACACCCTTAACAAAACTCCCCCTATTTTTCAATCTGCACCCATAACAAAACTTTCTCCATAGAAAGGAAAGAAGCCCAAAATAGAGGGAAAAACTTGAGTCAGAAATTGGGGGGGAACCTAAGCCCAAAACTGGAAAGGCAGTTGCGCCTGATTTCGATTTCAGATTTGGGGGAATAGAAGCCACTGCAAACAGTGTTACCTGCCACCCAACACAGGTAAACGTGTCCCGCCTTAACCACACCCAGACAGGCCAGTACTCGATTTACCTACTCAAGAGGGATAGAAGGCTGAGTTGACCTTGGTGTTGGTTACATACTGAGATGGTTTATCTGTGCGCAGACAGTCACCCATCCAAGTAGTAACCACTTGATGCCATCATCGCCTGCTACCCGCTACCAACAATCAGCTGAAATAGATCTTTACTATATAAACTGAGCTAACTATAAACAAGAAAAAGCTTAAGGTTTCCATTTTTTTACATTTGGCATCAGAAGTCCAAAATTTTGAACAAGCTTTAATACATTAAAAATGTAATCGATTAACTTTTTAATCCTTAATCGATTAGTTAATAAGTAAGTAAGTAGGTAAGTAAATGATTTATAAAGCGCCAAAGTCTCAGAAAGAATTAGGGTGCACAATGAGTAATGTCTGCAGCCCAAATGTTCTACATATAACCGACCATGTTCCGTCTGGCGTAGACTGCATGCTTGAGACGGGTGGTCCGGTGACTGGCAGTATCACACTGACATTAGACAATGTCGCCGGTGTCGGACTAAGCACCGAGTCATTGTAACTGTAGTTCAGTCGGAAGTCTGCACGTTGTTGCGGATTATCACCGCTCCAGAACGACGACAGCTCCAACGGAACACTCCCGCTACCCGGCTTAGTCTTTATCTGCAGCAAAAACATCCACACTGAAGGGCTGTATGAAGGCAGAAACTAAAGGGCAGCTCGATAGTCCAAAAGTTTTTTGTCGGAAGTCTAGATAATCCAAAAGCTTAAAGGTTCTTTCCAGTACACTTCTACAGACGTTGACTCAATCTCCACTTTTCCTCTCAACTCGTGTCATGGTTACGGTACTGGTTGCGGTTAGTGGAAACATATGTTGCAGCATACACCTTCAAACTACTGAACCTTCCAATTGTAGACAGACAACCACAAAAATAAACCCCATCTTCACCCCATCCACATCACTTCTGTCACCCTAACTATCACCACCCCAAAACACCTGCTTCAGCAGAACACTTTGACAACCCAGCTTAGTCTTTTATCTGCAGAAATAACATCCACATTAAAGATATCCATGGAGACAGAACCTCCCTCAATCTCTTTCTCTATAAAATTTCTAACTGATAATTCTCAAAAACAAAGTGCAATAGAGATGCTCTGTGACATTGCACTATATAAATCTAATAGTGGAAAAAGATAATTTTTAAAAAGTAGAAAAATATAAGGCCTCCTATATCTACATGTGGGTGGCCTAACAATACTACACAGCTTAACAGCTCACAGAGATGCAAAACGGTTCTAATGCACTGTAGCATCAACAAGATAAATGTACAAGACATAAGTTAATACACTTGTTAACGGCAACATTTAAGGACTCGCACATCGAAAACAGCAAAAATTACAAAAAGGTTAAAAAAAGTGGTGATATAGCCCTTAATGGGACGCCCATCTCAGGGCTACGGAGCGTCACCTGCCGTATGGGATCACACAGTGTTACCTGCCACCCGACAGAGGTGAACGCGCCCCGCCTTAACCCCAGCCAGATAGGCTGGTACTCAATTTACCTACCCCAGAGGGATGGAAGGCTGAGTTGACCTAGGCGGCTGGTTACATACCGAGATGGTTTACCTGTCCACAGGCAGTCACCCATCGCAGTATTAACCGGGCCCGGTGTACAGTAACTTCGTCGATCAGATCAAATGTGTTACCACTACACCACCAACCCAAAAGATGATATTGCCCGCATCGCACTGACTGTGTGTCAATGCGCTGCTGAATAATATCACCTTTTGCAATTTTTTGCTGTTTTCAATGTGCTAGTCCTTAAATGTTGCTGTTAACAAGTGTATAAACTGACGTTTTGTACATTTATATTTGCTGTTTTATTAGTAAAATAACGTTTTCCTACAGTTGATCAGTTACAGAGATATCTGGTCATAGATATTTTACAATCACAATCTTGCCCGTTTGGGGTCACATGACATTCAAATGGCAACAAAAGTCGGTTGTGGTGGAATTAGATTGGCCTCATTCAATAGCCCGTCCTGCAAAACCTCCCATTAGACACAAAGATATTAGAGATATCTCTTACAGAATCCAAATTATAACCTTTCTGTCTCAAATTTTATTGCCCTGGCAACAAAGATCGGTCGGGGTATAACTTTGTTGACAGTATTCAATGGCCCAACCCCGAAAACCCCCTATAGATGCAAAGATCTTGCAAATATTTCTAGCAGAAGCCGAGTTATAGCCCATTTTGTCCCAAACTGTGTTGCCATGGCAACAGGGACAGTCCATGGTAAATTTGAATGACACTGTTATATTAGTCAACCCTAAAAACCATACTTAAGAACCAAAAATTACGACTCTATCTTACATAGCCAAAGTTATGACCGCTTAAAGAATTGTTTAATTTTCCCCATAGGCGTCATTGTAATTTTTTTCTAATTTTTCTAATGAATAAATTAAATATTAAATTTTTTAACCCCAAAAAGGCACACCCTTGCCTGATACTGCATCGTTTGAGCAAAAATCCGCCAAAGGGTCTGACCTGAAGGTGAGTCAGTGAAAAAAGGCATATGCCTATAAAACTTTTTGCGTATATTTGACCTATTTGCCGAGAAGCCTCGCCAAAGCAAAAACACAAGGCACCCTGTTACTATGTACAAGCAGCCGATACATTTCAAACTCTAACGGGTGAAATGCACTACCTGGTACTTCAAGATGTCAATGTTGAAGTAGGCCGCGTTCCTGTTCTGTTCAATCTGTCGGCGCAGATGATCAGCGAGTGACGTCATGTCAAACTGGTAATCTCGACAGTCAGACGCTGCATCGGCTGCCTCATCTCTGTGTCCAAACAATACCCGGTTTAATGAATGAATGTGTGCGTAAACGAGTGAATGAATGAATGAATAAAGAAATTATATTTTTAAAACAAAAAAATGAATGACAATCAGACATCGCATCAACCGCCTCATCTCTGTACAAACAATACCCGGATTTTTGAATAAATGAGTGAATGAGTTTATGAATGAGTGAGTGAATAAATGAGTGAATGAACGACTGAATAAAAAAGTGAATGAATGAGTAAGTGAATTTATAAATAAGAGCGTGAATCAGCCATGCCATCGGCTGACTCATCTCTGTGTACAACCAACACTCAGCTTAGTCAATGAGCGAACAAATGAGTAAGTGAGTGAGTTAATGAATGTGTGAGTAAATGAATGAACGAGTGAGTAAATATACGAATGAATGAGTTAACGAATGAATGAGTGAGTGAGTGAGTGAATGAATGAATCATATCATCATCATGTCATATCATACTGAGTATTTTCTATGGTAGTCAGTGCTGGACCCTAGCAACTGCACAAGAACGCTCACTCGATGGGACCTAGACTCGCCTGCTCTGCAAAGCTCACAACATTTCATACAATGACCATGTTCCCAACATTACTCTGCATGAATCCTTTGCTGGCAATTCCCAAAAATGTCCGTGATAATTTGAGGCAATTCTGGCCACTGTAACCGGCACTCAACTGGAGTAATCAAACCATACTACCAAGTAAAATATAACATAAATATAACTGTTAGAAACTACAAAATAAGTAAGCAACATTCAGCAATAAACAGCATAAAATGATTGACAGAGAATAAGTACTAAGTGAGTGATTCTGAAAGCAATTTTAGGCACGTTTTTCAGGCATCTTTTCCTAACAAAATTATTTCCTGTACATTCCCTGACACTTCACTGATTTTTGCTGAAATCCCCGACATTTACAGATTTTCCAGACAAGCGATCACCCAGCAATCATTATCCCCTACCATTCCACATTCCCGCTAAGACGATTCAAAAACAAACGTACTCAACAATGAGAGGTTTGTTGGCACGGTACTGATCGATGTTTGAGGTGTTCTTCAGTCGGAATGACAGTGGACTCAGGCTCGCATTCTCCACCAGGTGACGAATGATCCCGGCCGGAAACGAAAGAATCAACTCACCCATCAGCTTCACCTGACACCTGCGCAGAACACAATGCAGCAACTAAACTGTCACGCTACCGTGGTCGGCCACCTTGTCATGGTGCTGAGGCTTAAAGCTCTGAAGATTCAAAAGATATCTAAAATTCGTTAAGTGACAAGCCAACCAAAAGCCGACCAACTTTATATGAACAGTTATCGTACACTTTGCCATTGCTCATGCACTGGTAACTGGCTAATCTTCAACTTTAATGCCAATTTTGGCTTCACACCGTTTATGTAACCTTCGGTTACTTTGAAAAACTGTGTGGCCAATATTTACAAAGTGCAGACTGTTGAACTAACACAGTACATGCAAAAACTTGATGACCTGTCTTATGCAAAAGAACTAATTTACAAACATTATGTTAGGTTGTTGGTAAGTCCAAAATTCTGATCAAATTTTAGTTGATGAAAAACGTTAATTAATTATTTTTTTAACAATCAGTCGATTAGCTAATCATTAATTTCAGCAGCCCCAGTATGCATTAATGTCAGAAATGATAATATTGCGGCATAGAATAGGATTGCTAAAATATTTACCGAGATGGGTTACTGCCGCGGAAGTAGGCATGGACAGTTTCCGAGAAGGCCACCGCAAGTGGAACCACAGATTCCGTCAAGCCAGTGATTAATGGACTTGGCCCACGAGATGTGCCAAATGGCGTCGAAGTAGCAAATGTAGCCGAGTTGTTAAGATTCGTAATGCTGTCAGTCTTCTCCAGTCGAAACGGATCAGGCGTCTGTCTTCCCGCAGGCCGTGCTGTCGCCTACAAGTGTAAAATAGCCAAAATCGGTAAATATGCATCTACAGCGTACCCCACAAAAACAATAGTTTGTATTATTTATCATATCTTTGCTGCCAAACTGTGACCAATTTTCACAATTCTTTCTCCGACAGACTTGGGAGACAATTTGCAACAAAACTATCAATAAATTTCCCACCACACTGCCCATCTTTAGACTCTGTTACTTACTGACCTTGGCTTCGGCCTTTAAAATGCCGGCTTTAACTAACCGGGGCCGGTGTCGATTAACTTACTTTGACGTGATCAACGACGTTACCGACTAAGCCAATCAACCACCAACAAAAGCAATAAATGAAAAGTCATATTTGGATGAATTTCTACGTACGGTGCTGGGTAGATTAGTGCGGGACGTCTGGGCAGCCTGTGCAGGGCCAGCAATCACAGGCATCGTCTTTTGAACAGACTCATTGTGGGCTGAATGGACCATGGGCTGTGTTGGCGTTTGACCCTTCGCATGCTGATGACGGTACGGCAACGAGGACAGGCTGTCATCAAGGCCTGACAATCCAGTCACGTCCACTGCACCTACATCGATATAATGTAGTAAAAAAGGTAAAGTCCAGTACTTGCTATAGCGCTTCTTACATGAGATGGACTCGTGGCCAGAAGTGCTTTACAATCTTGGAAGTGGCAGCTGATGGGCATAAGCAAATGACAACAAGCACACTATGCGGCCATCCATCGCCCGCATCACTGAACAATTGGACTCATGGTTTGCAACAAGCAGACATACAACTGCCCCAATCAGCCACATTAGGCCTTCACCCCATAGCCCGTAAGCTACTACTAATTTCCCATCTCACAGAGGGTAGGAGGCCGAGTTGGCCTGAGCACATAGTAGAATGGCAACTTGCTCAAAGTCGCTTGCAAAAGATGGCAGTGAGAATCAAACCCAGAACTTGAAAGTTACGAGTCGACACCAACCACTAGACCACCGGCACCTACAAAAACACGTAGGTGAGAACAACATGCCCAGAGTTGTTACTTGGTAGCACATCGGCTGAGAATTGAACCGTGGACCTTTCGGTCTTAAACTCGACACCCTAACCGCTGAGCCACGGAGCCAACTCATGTAATGTAATGTAATCTAATCAAATATAATACAAAATCTAATGCAATGTAACATAATTTGTGACTTGATGATGCACCACATTCACTGCACCTTGCGCAAGACATATCACACCAATACAACACTGGTACAGTAACAAATGCCCATTTTTAGCTGACCATACTAATGGTTGCACTTATAGTACAAGGTTCTGTCTGTCTGTCGTCTGTCTGTCTGTATCGTTGTATGTACTGTGGCTAAATGGTACACTGTGGCAATGAGGACAGCATGTGAAGGTCAGGACTTGACAACGCACCCACTTCCACTGCGAATACATTCAGCATAACTACCCTAATCCTAACCATAACCCTACCCCTTGACAATATTTAACCAAGATGGTTTACCTGTCCGCAGACAGGTACCAATTCAAGTACCAACCACATGACAGTGACCCGACCAGAGTTGAACCCAGAATCTCACGATCACAAATCCAACGTCCTAGCCGTTGAACCAACAAGCCATTTGTCGTATAATATGCCATAAACAAAAGCAGCTACACTGTCATTAAAAACTACACTCAAGACCAGAGATTTTCAGAAAGAGAAATTAACTAATTAATTCATTAATAATGTACTTATAGCGGACGGCGGTGACATTGAATCGGAAAGGGTCTTATCTCCATTGACCGACGGTGAAGTTGCGCTGCCATCAACCGATGCTGTAGGTCTTGCAGTGTAAACTGGTGCCACTGTCGCCGTGCCTGAGCCACTGGCCCCGGTGGTAAACAGATCAAAATCAATTAAGTCATCACTTGGCTTTGACCCTTCACTACAAACAACAAAGCTACCAATCTATGCATCAGCAAAAACAGTGATATCATAAGTTAAACAAAAAAAGCCTAGCTAATGCAAAGGGGAACGGGGTGCATATTTGAAGGTCCAGTGCACACAAAATCTAAGCTCATCGATCCCAGCAACTGACATTAAGTATCTATAGAGTTTCATTTACACTCGCCAAAAGGTACTGGCTAAAAATCGCAAATTTTCCCTACCCTCTGTCATTTAGCACTAGTGTTTGCAATCCCCGGATCCCGAATCCCGAGATCTTGGCCGTTTTTGCCAATCCCAAATCCCAGGATTGGCCACGTCTCAATCCCGGGATTACGAATTACAAAAATTTGTCAAATGATGTACTTATTAGTGTCAAATGACACAAATAACAATTCTAGCCCTTTAATGAATAAAATATTTGATGCGCGGTATAGAGTTCTACTTCTTCTGTGCACTGTAATTTGTGTTTTTACAGTCACCCTATATTCGCAATACCTTCCGTACGATTGGCTTACTACATCCTCATGCACGAAATAAGTCCACTATGGATACCAAAACAGTGACCATTCTGTAAGCCTAATCCCGGGATCTCGTGATCCCGGGATTACAAATTTCTCAATCCTGGATCCCGGGATTGAGAATTCAATCCTGGGATTGCAATCACTATTTAGCACTATCGCTCAAAGTGACCTCTTTTGAATTTATGGAAAAGCTTTACGGATCCTGAAACTAGAGTCTTCCAGGCAACCGACAGTAAAAATTTGGTAATTCTAGCTTGCACCATTTTTGACGATCCACCCGTGTGATGGGACAAACAGACAGACAGACAGACAGACAGAATGGCTAAGACACGCTGAAAGCAGTAGGTGCTTTCGTGCGTAAAAGTAGGCGGGTCAAAAAGTAGCAATTTTCCAGCAAATAGCTCCAAATTTTCAACAGAAAAAAACTATAGATGCTCAAACTTTCAATTCTGCCCCTAATTTTCCCCAAAATAAAGATTTTCAGCCCAAATTTTGCATTTTTGGGCAACATTTATCAGACAAAGAAAAGTTTTTCGAACAGCCCAAAATTCATGCTGGGCAACTGGGCACACCCCGCACCCCTACCCTCCACTAAGTGAAACAAAGTGACAATACTAACCACTACATTGACTACAATCTGAAAGTAATTCAAATTTTTCTTGTGCCACGGTGTAGTAATGGCATGCAGTGTTTGATCAACAAAGTTGCTCTACACTGGGCTCGGTTAGTACCTGGATGGGTGACTGCAGCATGTAAACCATCTCAGCCTTCCATATGATGACAAAATGAGTACTGGGTATCAGCTTTCGAACGAAACAGTGACAATAATGTAGCACAATAAGTGCTTAGTGCCCTGGTTCGATAAAGATAAAACTATAAGTCAGATACTTCCTTTAGTGCTTCTACAATCTCAAAAGTGGCAGCTGATTGGCATGAGCTAATAATACCTCAGTGCACTATGCGGCCATCCTGCAACAATAAACCACTAAACCTGCGGTTTGCAGCAAGCAGACATACCATCACTGCCCCAATCAACCACACTAGGCCTTCACCCCATAATCTGTAAGCTCATTTCCCATCCCACAAAGAGTAGGAGGCTGAGTTGGCCTAAGCACACAGTAGGTTAGCAACTTGCTCAAGGTTGCTTGCAAATGACCAGCAGCGAGAATTAAAACACAACCGAAAAGTTACAAGTTGACACCAACCACCAGACACTTGCACCTACACAAACATGTAGATGTAAACAACTTGCCCACAGTTGTTACTTGACAGTGGATAGGCCGGGAATTGAACTTGTGACCTTTTGATCACAAATCCAATGCCCCGACCACTGAGCCATGCCATTCCATGGCATTTCTTACTGTAAAATACACTAACAATGCATACAATACGTACGTCTTTACGGGGCCATCGTTGACTGGAGTTCGCCTCTGTAAAATCATACAAACCCGCATAAAAGGCTTAATGAGTAAAGGATGTACACCGTGTCTCAGAAAAAAAACAGTCAAAATTGTTGTTGTTGTCATAACTTTGTCAAATTTTCACTAAATTTGATAATTTTTTGGCACGAAGATGGCCAAGACGATGAAATTATGCAAGGCCCACTCACTTTCCACCTCTCCTAATTTATGTCAATGCAATACCGTGTGAAACATACATGTTCCAAATTGTTGCATAATGTTATTTTCCAAGAAAACGCTGTAACGACTTAAATAAGTACAAAATAATACCCAATGTAAATTATTTAACAGAATTATAAGTTTGTATAACAACTTGCTTGCAAATCATCAGAATTTATGTCCAAAGTGGGCCCCACACACAAAGACAATGGCTTAAATGCAATGCCATTGACTGATAGCGAAATCATCGACTGACTGATCAGATGGCATTCACTCATTGATTAATCGTTTTTAAGCTAATCACTCAGCTATTTTGTTGTCTGCTATTTTCACCATAAAAATATTTAATACCACAAAATTATTAAATCACATAGCACCTACTGTCAGGTGTACAATCTGATGCAAATAATCACCAAGTAATGTAACAAGTTGAAGCATCTGTGTTTCACATGGTAGTGCATTGACGTAAATTAGGCGAGGTAGAAAAAAGAATACACCTTACATAATTCTATCGCCTTGGCCATGTCTGTGCCAAAAATTATCGAAGTTGGTTGAAATTTGACAAAGTTATGATGAAAACAATTTTGACTGTTTTTTAGACATAACTGGTCGCGTCACAAAGCTACAAAGTGTCACCGCGTCACCTGCCATATGGGATCACACACCTGTCACCTGCCACCTGACACAGGTAAACGCGCCCCACCCTAATACAAGTCCAACGGCCTAGAAAAGACAGTGTTTTTCAACCTTTTTTCTGCAGCAGAACCTTACATAAGTGTGACAATTACTCACGGAACCCAATGCAATGATAGGCGAGTTCAGCGGTGTAGGCAAAGTGGAATTTTTAGGATGTCTGGGGACTGATGTCCCCTCCTGAGTCAAGAAACAGAAAACCTGTGGGAATCTGGACTCTGGGGCATATATCCCTTAAACGCTGATGATAAAACAGCAGGCAAAAGACTTGTTTAATTTGTCAGTATTAGATAATATTATTTAGCAATTTTGTTTTATCCATAACCAAAATCACCCTGACGAGGCGATCGCCAAAGGCACAAACATTATCATTGGATCTTTTACTTTTTTACGCCCACAGACAGCTCAGGGGTTGCACTGATGGGCGAAGCTTTGTATATTTTTCAAGCAGTGTTTCAAGAAATGAAAGTCTTTCAATAAATAAACACACGATTTCATAATACTGACACTAATAAATTAGTGTTCAATGTTCAATGCAAATATTCTAACATTGTTAACAACAAGAAAAATATTTAACACTGCATGCCAAAGTAGACGGTTAGAGATGCTAATTTGAAACTAAGCATGATCAATGCGTAGGGGGCTACACTTTAATGGCTTGGTTTGACGTAATTTCGCATGCTAGGTTATTTTTTTAACTTTTTTACTGACCAGCCGCGGAACCCCTGGCATATGCTCGCGGAACCCTTCGGTTCCGCAGAACCCCGACTGAAAATCACTGGCCTAAGATGTTGTCAGGCCAACACTTTATCATTGATGAGAGACGAATTACCTGCATGACATTGCGAATATCTGTCATGTTGTCCATGGAGTCAATCTAGCCCTAGCAGCAATAGCCCAAAGTCTAACCCTAGCCCTAAGCCAAGTCCAACACCGTACTGTTACACTACTAGAGTTAAATCTGAGGACAATTACTTACCGAAATGGATGATGAAAGGTGAATGCCCTGCATCACAGTATGAATATCGGTCACGTTGTCTGTGGAGTCAGCCCCATGGTGCTGCGCCAATGGCAGAATGTTGACCACTATTTTCTTCCTATGTTCTTCATTCTCTGTACAAAGTTCATCACAACTAGATTGTCAAGCCTTGCCAGGGCTAAATCTGTTCACAGTAGCTGCTGCGGCAACATTTATGAACATGTTTATTCGCCATAAAGACAAAAACAGACAGCAAAAAAAGACAGATACGTACAGATACAGATATTTATAGTAACTAGCAAAATGGTGGACCTTAGGGGTCGTCATTTGCCAGATGGTGCCAAGAAGCAATACACGCTGTACAAAGCACTATACTGATGACTGGCCGTCAACTCAACCCCCTCCCCTCTCAGGGTGCCCGTGGGGGAGGTGGGGGTAAGATGGGGGTGCACGTACCTAAGGCCCTAAGACTCGAACACCGAGATCGGGGTCTGTAACCGTGCAACACAGAAGGCACCAGGGGCCGTATGCATAACAACGTCGTAACTTTTCTTCCAAACTAAAATCGATTTACGTCGGACGTAGTGCTAAGTCGGTATGCATAATGACGACGTAGCACTACTCAGACGCTTACATCTGAACTAACTCTAGTCGCTCCAGCGACCTGTGTAAATATTAAGTCCGTCGTTGTCAATGTAAACTAACGTCGCTAAGGAGAATCTGCAATCACGTCATGCATCGTAAAGGACTTCTAGTAAGTCAATTACACTATTGAAACTAACTGCAGTATTAAAAGTTGCTGAATAAAACTTTTAGCGTTCGATAATTTTCATTTATTTGCATTGCGCATTCTTACTTAGTCCATGGAGCTGTAATTAGGCTCAAGCACGCCCGAGACTGCAGCAGATGACAAGTCAGGCCATAAATATTTTTAGCTGCAGGCCGGCCGAGGCAGAGTGCGGTTAGCCAGGGAATTCCAGAGTCAAACTACCCGACGTCAACTACGTCGGTAGTAGTTAGTCACTCACTACAACAGCATTTTGCATGCCGTCGAACGCAACTTTCTAGTTTGGAAGTAGTTAGTCGCGACGTAGACCTTACGTCCAAACTAATCTACGATGTTGTTATGCATACCGCCCCAGAGGGGTAAAACAGACAAACTTTCCACGCATTATAGTAAAATGTAACGCCAGCATCAGCCAACAGCTACAGGGCAATGCTGGACAAATGGCAGAATATTGACTACTATATTTTCCTAAATGCTTTTCAATCACTAAATAAGTTACAATAATGATCACGAATAGTCAAAGACATAAAGGCCAAGTCCAAGGCTGCAGGTTCCTGAGACCAAGGTCAAAAGTTAGAGTTAGGGAAACAGCAGATCGGAACAGCAACATAATTAGTTAAATGTTATTCGACTGTCAAATAAAATAACCGCAGTTCAATTGAACATTAGAACCGCTGCTGCACAGCATTTATGTATGCGCGTTAGTTTCTTAATGGTGGTAAATTTTTAACAGTGTTGAATTGATTCTTTAACATGTTAACACGTTAAGTCAACACACTAATATAACAGCCCTACACTGTGTCCGGAAAATGTTACCTCAACAATCAATAACTCTGCTAAGAAATAATATTTTTCAATAAAATTGGTGATCGCTTCAGCAATTTATGGGGGATTAGGTGTATAAAACTTTATT
>Ga0209671_1003105_pt1 | contig 15765 bp, 9 predicted proteins | sample WorMetHERISLAND2_2_FD_187401 | JGI IMG/M metagenome (GOLD analysis project Ga0209671, IMG submission 187401) | Marine gutless worms symbiont microbial communities from Max Planck institute for Marine Microbiology, Germany - Olavius geniculatus... | ecosystem: Host-associated > Annelida >...
CTTCTGCATTTCACGAGGTAGTGCAGCGACAGTATTAAAGTGAGGTGGCCAAAGCTAGTCATTTGCATCAAGTTTTTTCCTGATGTTGTGTGCCAAAAATTATTAAAATCAGCCAATGTTTCATAAACCTATTCAAAAAATAAAAGTGGCATGTTTTTATGGACCATGATGTAGTTTTAATTGTTAATGTGTTATTACGTATAACAAGAAACTTATGTGCCAAGTTTTGACATATGTGGCTATCCTTTTTTTGATATGAAAACTGGCACACTGGTTATTCTTTGCCAAGGAACATTTGCATCAATTTTGGATTCTATGGGCTTTTTCATTTTGAAGGTAGAAGGCCAAGTGGGAGAGACGGACTGCCATGACCCGTTATGTGGCTTATTAGGCTGGCAGCGTGATAATGGTTTGACTTAAACTCTTATACAACTTCGTAATTAACTGTGGTTATGGTTACATGATTGAATACACATTTTCATTATTAGGGTCGTTCGATAAATAAGTTACAAAACAGCATTATTCTGTTAGTTTCTCAAATATTAAAAATCCGAAACATACGTTTTGTAGGGAATTTAATTCTGAGTAGCAGCTGTGATTTTTTTGGTGATTAAATATGGCGACGTTGCCACTGAAATCATCCCCTAACGAACAGCATGCCGTTATTATATTTTTGCAGACCAAAAATAATGCAAATCATATTCACTCTGAGATGCATCCAGTATATATGGCGACAAGTGCTTTACGAAGTGAACACTTCACGTTTGGTGTGAGAAAATGCTAGGTGGGAAGAAATTTGTGTCATATACCGAGGTGCAATCAGTCGTTTTTCAGTGGCATGGACAGCAGCCAGCATCGTTCGTTGCATCGGGCATTCAGAAGTTTGCTGACAGATATGACAACTGTTTGAGCGAACTTGGACAGTATGTTGAAAAATGAAACATCAGTCTTTAGCATTTAAAGGGATGGCGTTAAATTGTTAAGTTTATTTATTATGTTTTGTTTCTATGCTGTTTGTCACTTACGAGTTATGATAGATTACGGTGGGGAAAATAATACACGTACAGAACGTGTTCTGTGAACAGATGATGTCACAGTAATGATGTCATCATCAAAAAATTCCTACACACGTTTGGAATAAAATTCTCTACAAAACGTATGTTTTGGATTTTTTAGATTTGAAAAACTAGCAAAATGATGCTATTTTGTATCTTATTTATCGAACGACCCTTGTACGTATTGTGATTTCAGCGAGGGCTCAGAAAGTTGCCGAATGGAAGGATAGAAAAGAGGCGATATTACGTGGTGAAGTCACCGTTACAGAAGAAGCTGGAGGCACTGGTGTTGACAGCATATATGAAGTACAAGAAGAGGCAAGTTCTACATATGCACATCTGTCATTACTTTTTACTTAGCCTTGTGTTTCATTGCTTAGTAAGATGAATGAAGTCAGCAGTAGATTTAGGAGTGAAATATTTAGTAATTTAAGCAAGTCATTGTAGTTTGATAATAATGTGGCTCCTCGACTGAATCAACCCAATAAAGCTGGTCTGCTTTTCATATGTACTTCTGTCCACAAAAATTTTTTGGGGGGGTGGTATGTAGGTAGCGATCGTCGAGTCTACAAGAAAGTGACCTGATCCAAGGTCAAGATAATGAGACCTTTAGTGTTAGAAATTCATCCATTTCCAAAATCTCTCTCCTCTGCTGTTGACAATGGGAGCTGGCAGGAGGCTAATGATCCTTTAACCAGGGGACAATGTCTAAATTTGATTGGGCTGGATTTTTTTATATTTGGTCCATTTTTGTGTCACATGACTGAACTTCACTGGTATACAAAGTGGTGACCAGTATTGAGGACTCGACCGCAGTCCAGTATAAGGCTAATGTTGTTAAATATATGCAGCATGGTGGCACAAATAGTTAGTGAGTTATGATAACCTTGTACAGTTTGCCCAGTAATTCTGGAGATATTTCATTAGAAAGTAATGGAGTAGAATTAATTAAATAAGAGATTTACACGCAACACATTTCCAGTAGTTTGCAGATCATTCATCAACAAAAACTGCAATCAGTGGCACGGTTAAAAATTGCAATTGGCGGTGATTAAAGAAAAAATATTAGTTAATTCAGGCACGATCATTACTGTAATTTACTAATTAGTCCAGGCTGTTTGAAGGCACAGAATTGGTAAAAAAAAAGATAAAATTAGCCGACATTTCTGAGTGTCATATCATTCACAACAAATGAAGCTGCAGTCTCTTTTGCCCACCAGTTTAGGTTAGATTGAGTGGCTAAATTTGTAATAATAATTTTATTCTTGCTATTATTTACAAATAATTTCGACGATTGGCCACATTTATTTCTTTTGAAAAAACACGACTAAATTTTGTCTCACTTAGGTGATTGTTTGCAGACTGAAGATGAGCCGGCAATGAGCGAAATGGTTGAAAGTACAATCACCAGTCACACATATGTTGCACACGTCCCTGTGCCATCACAGAAAGAGGTAACTTGCACACACATTGCACATTCACCACCTGCATTACAGTGTCACATGTATTGTCTGCAAAGAAGTTTGATACACAGTTTTTTTTGTGGAGGCCAAAGGATATTTCTAGTGGCCAGGAACGGTCTTTTAGCCGAGTGTACTTAAGTAACAGTTGAGCTATTGGTATGAGTTGTCTTCCATCTCTCCATCCATCCATCGTCTGTCTGTAACGGATGTATTGTGGCTAACCAGTAGGGCATTGGGGAAAATTTTTCACACAAATAATTAGCCACGGGTGTTAAACTCGGGCATGCAAAATTTCGGCCATCTACTACAAGGGGAACATTTTCAAATTGGAGGTTGAATGAAGGGGGGGTAGGAAAATTGTGCATTTTTCAATGGAAAACTGGCATATCTCGGAAACGGTGATAGATACTGCCTAATCACTAATAGGAAGTTGCATGTACCGTGTCAGAGTAGACAGAAATCATTGAAGGTTAATAATGCACTATGATAAGCCAATCATGTGGTATTGTGGATGAATGGTAAGTCGTAGAGAGTCAATGACGGTACCAACGAATAGGGTGGTGGCAACTTCCTATAGGCTGTCAGTAGTAACCATGTCTCCATCTGCAGCGGTTTGGCTGCAATTTTCAATGGAATGTTTCAAGCTATAAATGGCCATATGTAGGAAGTGGTGCGAGATAGGGCCAAGTTTACTGTTAGTCGCTAATAAGAAGTGGCATACGCCGTTTAGATGAGATAGAAGTCATCGACTTTGGATAACCTTGAAGGTCGGTACATGCTATTATGGCTCAGTGGTGCAAGATAGAGCTTCGGTTACTATTGACCGGTAATAGGAAGTTGCATATTGGCTTTCAAATGACATGAAAATCATTCACCTTGGATGATGTTGAAGGTCAGTGCAGTTACTGTCGTTAATCGTATAATAATCTTACAACAATATTGAAACAATGGATGATGAAGTACACTTCATGATTTCATATACTTTACCTACTTATGATTTTCATATTGCTGTGATTATTGTAACACAACGGCAATTTTGTACGTAAATTAACTACTATGACTTTTTCTGCCAGAAAATTATTATTTGTCATTACTGACTGTGACATAACATTTATTACAAAAATTTCCCCTAAGCTTATTTAAACATCACAATAGCCATATCTTACAAACTAACAACCAGTACGGTTGGCTATCCTAGCAACAGCTGGGCTTCTTGTAATCTGTTGGATGAATGCATCATGCTAAGTGACGATCTTTACGTTATTCTGTTATGCAATCTATCTGATATCAAATTTCTTATTCAGCATCTGTGCAGATTAAATCAACTAATGAACTAATGAAAACTAATAACTAATGAAAACAATTCTCTGTTGCTGCCGAACAAAATGTGTATTGTGTAACAGACAAATAAATGAAATACGTGATGAAACTTCGGCAGGCTGAGAAGCGTGTGAGTTAACTAAAGATGCATGAGACTCGCACAAGATGTGTGAGACTTGGCAGGGTTGCCGTGTTAGGGTCTGATGAAGCAGAAAAATGTTCACATTCGTTGAATGCAAATATAAACTTTACTATTGGTCCAATAATGCGAATGTGAATACTTGTTCAACCTCGATAAAACTTCTCTATACCAGTGGTTGGTTAGAGCAAAACATCCATAGTAGTTGTTCAGTGTTCAATCAGTAAAAATCAGTATCTGAGGTAAAGATCAATTAACCAAGTTCAACTAAGAAAATGAAACATCTGGATTTTTTTGGTGCTTTCTTCAGTCAGTATCCCCTGTCGAAACTTAAGTTCAATAAAGTTCAAACAAGTTTGAATAAAGTGAAATATTTGCATTCAACAGAAATGCTCCCAGCTATTCATCGAACATCAAATAGCTGAAAAATGCTCAGTATTTGCATGTCATCGAAGGCAAATACGAAGTTCGTCACATCCCTAGCCTGTGTTTTGTTTGTGCAGATTGAAGATGCAATAATTCGGCGTAAAAAGCAAGAACTACTTGAACGTTATGCGAGTGATGAATTACAAACACAGGTCGAAGAATCTAAGAAACTCGCTGGATTATGAACTGAAAGATAATTTGCAGTCTATAGGAATCTCTGTGTTGTCTGTCAGTAAACAATGCAAGGTTGACATCAGCAAAGTTGCTGCGACTGGAGCACGCACATGCACATGCACATGCACATGTTCTTCACTACAGTAGCATGCCTTATGATATTCATACTATGTGCTTTCATTGCAATTGCTATTTGTGTATGCATTGACCAGCAGTGTTGTCGGTTACAGTGTTTTGGCAGGTACACTATAGTTGCAATATTCTGACAAACAGCTGCAAATTTCCAGCAGGTTCGATTACAAATGCCCATACTTTAATTTATGTCAACATATTCCCCCAAAATGTGGATTTAAAGCAACAAGATTTGTATTTTTTGGAAGAAAACTTTCCAGCAGTAGGATTTTTCAAATAAGCTTGAATTTAGGCGGTAATTGCCCTTCCGACGTTGCCGCTGGTGTTGATTAGCATGACTGGTGTTGGAGTATGTGAATGTATCTCCTACCATCATAACTAATAGTCAGCTATGCTGAATACAAGTGGTGCTGGAATCTACTTGCAGGCTGTTGACTTAGCTGAAAACCCCCACACGTGGCCATGTACTGGTACCAGCTGGTACAGATGAATGATGGACTTCATTCAGACCACAGGAAGTCCTGAAATTAAAATGTTGAGATATCCATGCCTGGAAAGTCCTAGAAATGTGGACAGATATCGGAAAACCCTGGAAATGTTGTGGAATTCTGAAGTAGTGGCAATTTTTTGGTTTAAGTACTGTGCATTAGAGAAGAGATTCATTATAATTCATTGCACAAATTTCTGCAGTATTTGAATGAAGCGAAATGTCCAAAGTAGTTGTTCTGTGTTCAGTCAGAAAAAAAATAGTATCTAATGCAACGTTCAGTTAGATCAATCACGTTCCATTAAGAAAATGAAACATCCAGAGTGTTCTGTGTTCTCAGTCAAGTATCCTCTATCTAAAGTTTAGTTAAATTCAGTCAAGTTGCATAAAATGAAATATTCGCATTCGACAGAAGTGCTATTCGTCGAATGTCAAATAGCTGAAAGGATGTCTATATTCGCATGTTGTCGAATGCGAATACAAAGTTCATCACATCTCTAGTTTTTTCATGACCAAAAAAGCGTTTGCAGTGGGACTGCCCCAGACCCCATTGGGAGAGCTTAGTGCTCCTCCAGACCTAGCTGATGGGTAGGAGGCAGCAAGCCCCCTCGCCAAGAACCCACCTCCATAGTGTATCCTGTAAAGTACTTGAAAACAGCATTTTGATGTCTATATGAACCCTGAAATGAGTGGCTTCGGACACAAATTTTGCCATTTTCTTGCTTTTCATGCATTTTTAGGCACAGTTGTAAAATTGATGACTTGCTATAGAAGATTATTCAGCTTTTAAAAATTACGCTACAGTGATCCTCTGGTTGAGTAACTGGATGCCCTCAGACTTAGTACAAATGACTGAAAGTCAGTAAGTGGAGGAAAATCATCAAGATCACCTAGCCAAGCCACTTAGCCCTAAGTCCAGTATGTTGTATTTGTTTTTCAATTTATAGTACTCGCTGTTAATACTCGGCATTATGTTGTACTGAGTGAAACATGTTGTGTACATCACTTGCTTAATAACAGTCATCCCACTTGTCCTATAAATCTGAAATCTTCGAAAAGAGTGCTATATTGAGTCCTATATTTTAACTAAATGTCCTATAAGTGCTATATTTTGACAGTTTACATTTTATGCAACAAAAACACGAAATCCGATGTCATCAAATGCAGTTTCTGGAATGCCAAAATGCTCTAAAATACACTTTCGTCCGGAGCTCTGCTCACACTGCTCCCCAGACCCTCTTAGGCCCATTAAGATGGGGGAAAGCAGGGAAGTTTTCCTGGGCCCCATGACGTTTGGGCGCTGTGCCATTGCTGGAAAAATAAAACAAAGTCGTCTGTCTGTTCCATTAATCAACACAACTTCAGTGTCAGATATGGAAGCCATAGAGCTTGTGTGTTCATGACGTCAGATACCAGGCATTGGACTGGTATACTGGTTGAATACTGAAACATACATTACATATAAGTCCTATAAAAACTATATTTTCATTTGATGTCCTATATTTTTTAGCCTGTGTCCTATAAAAATTTGCCAATGCAGTGGGATGACTGTTAATAACAATCCACGGTAATACAGGGTTTCATATCTACATGAATTTTCTTTTAATGAACAGTCAACAGCAGATAACAGCACATTTATCATGAAAACACTATCACAGTGACTTGGGTTTGAAAAATAAAACAGCAGTTAAACAGCAACAGATATCCCAAATCATTAATGTACGCATGATAATTAGTAATCACAATGCTAAGCCAAAATATATTCTTACATTTTTACAGCACAAAACACATAACAACTAGAAATTTGGGGCAGAGCCTAATGCGAGTCCGCTGGCGCTGTAAGTCCATTGGGGAAAAATTCAGGGGGTTGAAATTTCCCCTGTAGCAAAATTACATGACGCGAAGTTAAATGCATCAGCATGTACGCAGAACATGCACTGTCGACATTAGCCACGTAATCTCTGGTGTTAGTGGACTAAAGTTCACCAATTCTTTTGTTCAATGCAGAAGGGATTGTAGTAGATAACACCGTTTACCGCTTGTTGAGATCTCTATCTGTTCCAGAGATATTCGCGGTCAAATTCGAAAGTTGTCGTAAATTGCATCGAATTATGGACGTTTTTGCCCTACAAAATCTTAAGTGATGGTGCTCCCCAAATGTTGTACCTGCATTATTATCCCCACCTAGTGGCATGTCAATTGAAAAGTTTCATGAGGCTACTCCCCCTAGCTCCAAAGATCTTGCAGCTAATATGCTGAATTTTAAGCCAATTTTTGACCCTTTCTAAAATAATGAAAAGGGGGACCCCTGTCCCTGATGGGGAGTGTGATAGCAAGACTTGGTCAGTCTCTAGTGTGTGTAAAAATTTGGGAGGTGCAGTACCTCCTAGGGGCCAAAATATGGTCTTCCAAAAAAAGTTGATTTCAGTGGGTATGATTACACATCCGTAGTTCATGGACCAAAGTTCACCGGACTTCTTTCACTGAACGTGGGAGGAATCGCAGTAGATCACATACTTGTCCAATTTTGAATATATTCAATCTGTTCCAGAGACATTCACTGCCAAAGTATGAAGTCACGCAAAATTGCACCATATTGTGCATGTTTTTGGCCCTGTGTTTTTTTGGAGGGCCCCTAAAATTTTGGTCCGGGATTATGAAATCAAACACTTCCCATCATGATGCAAAATTTCACGGCGATCGGCCGACAGAGTTCTGAGATATCATAACGAGAAAAAAGAAAGAAAATAAAACGCCAGCAAAATATAAGTCTGCTACAAAAACTATTGTTTCCGAGCAGACTAAAAATTAAATCTTTTCTTAAATTCAAATGTGACAATAAGCTTAATCAGATTAACTGATTTTTCAAATGATTGTTTCAGGAATAAAATCTCAACAAAGGCCTTTTGTTGCTGGCAGGCAAGCATCACAACTAACCAGAGTGCATATGCAGATTTTGCTAGCTTCTAGGACTGAAAATTACCAACATACTTCAAGCTCTATTAAATAACGCCTAGTGGATAGAATAAACTATCACGCCTAATAAACTGATAATTAACAAAAGGTACTTAAACTAACAACAATGCAACATATCTACTTTTAGGAAACAGTGTATTAACTTAGATGCGCTTGGTCTTTCACTGTGAAACTGTTTTCTTACTACCATATATTGCTACAGTGTTGCATAATTGATGATAATCCCACCCCCATGATGCTGAAAGTTAGGCAAAAGCAAGTGTTGCTACAATTTGCGTAAGTTCAGATCTGAGGTCATTCTGGCAAAAAATTAGCCAAATAAACAAATGAAAATTAGCTTGTGTCTTGGCAGATGTTTGAGCGTAATCAGCCCTAGATTTAACGTCACTTCTTAACTAACATAAACTCATTATTTTCTGACCGATTATACTTAGAAAAAATCGTCTTCACATAATGTCATCAGTTTCACCAACATCCTGTTGCCATGCAAGAATAATCTGTAAGACATCGTCCAGTTCAACGACAGGTGTCATGTGCATTTTTGGATCTTCCCATACATCCGAGTTGATAACCACAGATTCAACCATCGCTGATTCTTCTACAGCTCCGAAAGAAACTCGTATCTTCTTTCTCACTGGCTCATCGGTGTTGGACCACGATTCTCCATCGCTCAAATGTTCACTACCAAACGAACTGTCAGCAGATCTGTCAGAGTCATAGAAATCGTCATCATTCTCGGACATTTCATACGAATTAGGAGAATTGGCCATAGCGGAATTATATTCATCAGTGACTTCACTTTTCACTTCAGGGTAGCCATCATTCTCTGATAGCAGAAAACTGCTACCTAGCATGTCTGACACTTCATCCTTAAAGTCAACATCGAGTGGTTCCTCTTTGATCATAACACTGGCATCATGTGCACTGCAGACAGATGCTTGGTTGTTAGGTGCTAATATTCGAACATAGTTGTGATCCAGCATAAGGATGGAACTCAACAAAGCTTCATCGTCAACCACGTTTCTTCTGGGATAAAAACCAATGTCTACATCATCATCAGCATCAGTACCTTCTTCCTTCTTAACTGATGTTGCATTTTCATCATCATCTTCAGCAAGCTCACTGTCACTACTACTCATTGATGTTGCATGAAGCCTGTCAGATGGGCTGTTACGGCTTCTGTCAACATTGCTGACACCATTACCCCCATCAATGACTTCACCTAAAACAAATTTAACAACTACATGTAATTAATCAGCAAAATTGTAATAACTACAGCCAATCAGTAATCAATCAATCAAAACATTTATGCAAGTTACCATGGTCTTATGACTTACAAGGTAGTCACAAACCAGCCTCAGTCTTGGTTTTGGTCAAATGTACTAGATAGAGACGTTCTGGTCTTAAAACATTTTGGTTTTGCTCAATGCTGACTGCTCACTGCAGTGCAAACAGGTGGACGAATAAAGTAAGTTCAGTACATTCTCAGACTGAAGCAATGCTTCAGCAGTCATTCGATGCATCTTGCCTACTTAATCAATTACAATTAATAATTAAACATGTGCATCTGCAGTCTTGCTGTTGCTTAACTGCTCTTGGTCTGATAATGTTAGTTGTGGTACTGGTCTTATACTTACAGTTCTGGTCTTAACATTTTTGGTAATTTCCATCACTGATTAATGCTAAATCATGTATACCACATTTGACGTTTGCAGAATAATATGTACACTGATTCCATAATAGCATAGCTTGATAAAATTCATTTACAGCTACCTTTAACTAAAAAGAGAGACAAATCAGCCACCAGCGTTTTAGTGCTGCCATCTGGCAGTAACCCATAAATGTAAACAAATGTACTCGTATACGAAACTACTCACTACTCCCTGAGAACTGCAGTGGGTTTTGCACTTCCAATGCAATTTTAAGTTCATTACATATAGCAGAAAACACCACAAACCTGTGCGATTTATTCGGACATACAAATTCTTTGCTTGCCAAGACATTTCTTCAAGAGTCTTGTAATCAGTGCAAACAGTCTTCGGTCGACCGGGATGGTGTGTCATTAAATGCAGGCGCACCTTTGTCTTCTCAACATTGTTATAGGAACAATACATGCAGCTGTGAGGTCGTGCAATGATATGCATATACTTTACATGGCGCGACATACAAGATCGATCCAGAGAGCAATAGCCACAAATTTTGCACTTGAAATGTTCTCCAGCAGGGACAGCAGTTCCACCCGTCTGTCCTTCAAGCACGGGAGGAACCATGGCAGCAGCATTGGCAGATAACATGCTTTTGTGAAAACGATGCTGGTGCTGAATGAGTTGTTCAAGGCTCAACGTTTCCAGTTTGCACTCCTTGCATGTGAAGAGTGGACTACTAACATCGCTGGATGTTACCACCCCACCACTCTCTGACTCTATGCCATCACCATCTTCATTCAGCTGCAGTTTAGTCCCATCACTTTTCTGGACCGAAACGAGCTTTGAAAACAGATTGTCAAAGATGTGGCGGAACTGGTCGCTGGCTTCAGTACGCTCTTTGATGATAACAGATTGCTCCGGATGATAGCTCGTAATGTGGACCTTAACCTGTGCACGTTCGATGGCAACATAATTGCAGTAGACACACGTGAACGGGCGACATTTGGTGTGGTTGTACTTGATGTGCCGACACATAGTAGCTTTTCCTCGTGTCTTAAAGGCACAGAAATTGCACATAAAAATCAAATCTTGCGTTTCTTTTGAGAAAGAATCATCGGCGCTTGCAGCAAGCAGTATTTTTGCCTTGCATGAGCAGCAGACGACACTTGTGGATCTGCGGTCATCATCTGTCAGGTGCAAATTACACGAACAGGATGGACACAGCACTGCTGCTGGCCAATTGTGCTCTTGTAAAACATGCAGCGAGATAAGTGAAGGATCTTTCACCTGCAAGGCACACCAACGACACTTAAACCACTGCTCACCACCAAGAATCATTTTCTCTGAGATGTTTGACCAGGCAATCTCAGCTTGCAGCAAATGATCGGTAGCCTGCGACTGCATATTGATGTTTTTCGCTTTCTGCGATGATACCAGTCTACTGTCACCGGGCTTCACAAGCGTGAAATGGCCATGTCCGTGAACAAACTTCACATGCTGACGCATCTCAACTGACGACCTCGTTTTAAAGCGGCACTTGTGACATTCGAAAGTCGAGTCTTTTCGCTGCACAAGTTGGTGGTCTAATTGCTCAAGAACGATCTGCTGTTCTTCTCCTTCATCAGAATCACTACCTTCATCATTGTCAGTTTCTGCAAGCTGATAAGACAAAGTGTTCGCAAAATACTTGGAACGCTGGAATGCTACTATTGTGGCTCCACCTTTGTGCTGGCGCTGGACATGCACCTGTGCTTTTGTACTCGTGAAAAACGTCCGGTCACAATATGGACAGCAGTATGGCAGTTCCGTTAGATGAACATTGACCCAGTGTTTACACACCTTTGCATGATCCCTACTAATAAACGGACACATGTAACATCTGTAGTAATAATTTGACTCATCCTCCGACAAACTGGCCACTGAGTCATAAGGCGTTATCTTCTTCTTAGGCAACGGTACCAGAGTTTGCTCACTAACAAAAAGAGGTTCATACGTGAATACAGTGCCAACTTCAGACACATCAGCCTCCTCAGGAATCACCTGCGGTTCTGTATTGGAACTTGTTTTCAGTTCTACACTACATTCTTCAAAAGGGCAAAAGTCATCACATTCTGGTAGAAGGAAAATTGGAGCATGCCTCTGACCACTTGTCTCTCTAGCTATTCTGATGCGTGATCCATCAATTAAATCATGATAACCAAACTGTGCCCCATTAGAATCAACATGGTCCATGCACAGCTGACCTGCCTTAACACTTGAAACCACTGCAGAGGTCACGGTACCAGGATGCATTCCAAACAAGCCCGGAACAGCTTGAGACTGGGCCTGTTTTTCTGACACTTCTGTAACTTCTGTTATGTGACCGTGGTCTATATGCACTTTCATGGTCAACATCTTCACACCTGAGACTTGTCCATCTGATGACCACGTTACAACTTCTTTGGCTGGCATGACCGAAGAAGAAAGTGGTTTCGTGGCTGCATTTGTTACGGCGGTTATGCTTTCATCTACAGCATGTGGCTGTGTGAACAAAGGCCCTAAATTTAAATTCTGAATATTGACCAATGTTCTAGGTGCTTGTGTCACTGCAAATGGACTGGTCACATTTTCAATCATACGCATATCTGTGGACAAACCGGGAACTGGAGCACATATCACTGAAGACACAGGTATGAAACAAACAGCTGCTGGTTTACCAGCGGGGTGACTGTCAATGGTAGGCATTGCTAGCACTGTAGGATTTAGTGCAAAAGAACTTGATAAGGCACTCGCACTTGTATTTGTCTGAGCAATAACTGATTGAAATATGGGATCAGTACTGGATACCATGGTACACTGTGTTACAGATAATGCAGTTGACTGCACTTCTACAACATTCTGACTACCAGAAGCACCAACCTCACTGACTACTGTCCCAGGTTTCACAGCAGCAGTAGCAGTAACAGGAGCAGACAATGGAAGGTTCAAGATGGTAGGTGTGGTGACTGAAATAAATGGTAAACTAGGATACAGTGGTCTAAAGCCAGACATTGGTGGAAGTGCTAGTTTCTGTACAGCTAAAAATGGATTCCTTCTTGCAGACTGTTCACAAGAAAGTCGTGTTGTCCATCCAGTATTTTGTATAGTATGTCGAGAACCATACTGCAGTATTTTTTGAGCTTTGCTACCTGTCACAGCATCAGCAGCTTTATCAGAAGGCATTGTGGAACTCGGGCAAAACTGAACATTCTGCAACAAGCTATCCATCCCTTGTACGCAACCATTCTGTACTGCAACTGGCTGAGAAGATATTAATGACATAATGTTAGCTCTTGGAAAGTGCTTGACACAAATCCACTCTGCGTGTATGCTGTTAACAACAAACCAGTTACAGTATAACTGAATTTGTGGACCAGCAATATCACAGCTTTTTACATGCTACAACGAATAAGAAACTGAATGGCGCAACTGAAATGTGATTATTTATAATTACCATTATAATTATCTGATTATTATTACACCACAGAGGAGAATTCACCTTTCACATTACTCACAGTCACAAGTACTAATCATAATTTGTAACTTTCAACAAGCTGCTAGACTTTGTTCTGAATGTAAAAAAAGACCTAGAACATATTTTATAAGACAGTCTCAAATTATTAGGGACATTGGGAGACAAGTTTTCCACTCGCTACAGAAATTTGCCCATTTTCATTAAATTTTCTTCATTTCCACAGAATTTTGCAGAATTCAGTATTGGCTGATAATTACTTAATTTTCCATTTTTACGCACGAAAGCAGCTACTGCTTTCGGCTTGTTTTAGCAATCGCAATTCTGTCTGTCTGTCAGACAGGTGAATCAGTCAAAAACGGTGCAAGCTAGGACCACCAAATCTTCACCGTCGGCTGCCTGGAAGACTCTAGTTTCAGGAACCGTAAAGCTTTCCAAAAATTCGAAGGAGGCCACCCCGAACGATGGCACTAAATGAGAGGGGGTGAGCAAAATTTGAGATTTTTGGCCAATAAGTCACTGTATCTCAGTAACGGTGCGAGATAGGGCCTAGGTTACTATTAATCACTAATAGGAAGTTGTACACTGGCTCTCGATTGGCACCAAATTCAATGACCTTGAATGACCCAGAATGCCAAAATGAGGGGTTTTATGGATTTTTGGGCGATTTCGGGCTGCGACACAAATCTATATCATTCACAAGGTGGCGCCACGCTACTATTGTTATGCGATCCATATAGAGAATTTGGTATTTGTATATTAACTTAGCGTGAACACCCCAATTTTCAGCTAAACTACTGAACTGGAACTGCTATAGACTTTTGCGCATCTCATGAGCATTAGCTCAAATTTCTTGTAAATTCAAGCTTGCAAACCTTTCTGACAAAAATGCCAACCTTAAATTGACCGACTACTTCAGCAATCATCAAAACTACACTGCAACACAAAAAATATTCCTACCACATACACGATGGCCTGTTTTTTTCTGTAATCTGCGCACTACAAGCATGGTTATGTTATAATGACAGAAAACAGCATTTACACAGAAAAGCTAGATTAACTTGTCATTGCATTTGACCGGGACTAATAACAGACTCTTGACATATTTTATATAGGTGAGCTGAATCTAATAAGGTTACTAATGATACACTCGGCCTTTCACACAAGCCATCATGCTAAAACTGAAGAAGGCTGAGTACTCAGTCATAGGTGTAGCCAGTGAGGTGCATCACCCAAGAAATATGCAAAGATACGTGCAGCAAAACTAACATTTTCAGGGCTCTGTCATGATCAAAAAAGCATCTGCAGCTGAGGCTCCACCCTGAACCCCACTGGGGGAGCTTACAGCTGGAGGGTAGGTTGTTGCCCCCTCCTAATAATGTTTTCAGCCTTTGGCCTCGATTTCAGCTCTTCTGGCCTCAAAGTTCACCCCAACTCCAATTTTTGGCCATACTTATATACTCAGTATATACCAATCTGACAGCAATTGCATGTAATTTGTAATTGAAGTAATTTGAAATTACGTAATTTGTAATTTGGCTGCTAATTCCAAAGTAATTCGTAAATGAATTACATTTGAGCAGTGGTGGATTCAAGGGGAGAGGGGATGGGGTGGCCACCTCTCCCCTCTACTGACTGAAGGCAATGTAAAACCAAGTAAAAATTTTGCACCAAAATGCACTATTTCTGCATAAAAGTTTTAAAATTTTTCTGCGCCCCCTCCCCGGGCCCAATAATTTGTTGTCGTCATAATTTGCATCCATGGTTTGCAGCTAACTGCATGAGTAAAAAATGGGCATGCATTAAGGACGGTTGTAGGCCACTGCAGCTGTGACTAGTCTATAGATCAATGACAGCATGCCAACACACATCTGAAACACGTAGCAAGACAGCATGGGTCATTAGTCGCCCACACTGCTTTTCCTTGTCCATTTGTAGCCTACGTCATATAAGAAATGTTTCTGTTCTGTGGCTAAAAAGTGATTCAGCGGCAGGATAGAGCGGAAATCAGTGTCACCGAGTCCACCAAAACCATCTGGCATTAGTCACGGTCGCAGCAATCTGACCTGGTGAACCGCGTGCATGAGTCAATTAAGCGATTCAGTCTGTAGCTGAGGTTATTGATACTGTGCATTGTGACACACCGTGAACTGTAGCTCGCATTTTTTGTTTGTCATTTTATTTTTGTTCGTGACATTTACCGCTGCATTTGCTGATATGAAAACAGTGACATTACGCTGAAATTCGATAACTTTATGACTTTAACGCCAAATCTCTTGAATGAAACAATATCGTGAGCCGCATTGTACAGAATTGACTAACAAATAACTGCCAGAAGTGCACAAAAATACATTATTTTGGCGTAAAAAAAATTTCTCCCCAAACCCCACCCTCCTCGGCGCCTACGGAGCCTCGACCTTACGTCTCGACGCCTTCGGAGTCTCCCGCCCCACCCCC
>Ga0209671_1003106_pt1 | contig 15764 bp, 8 predicted proteins | sample WorMetHERISLAND2_2_FD_187401 | JGI IMG/M metagenome (GOLD analysis project Ga0209671, IMG submission 187401) | Marine gutless worms symbiont microbial communities from Max Planck institute for Marine Microbiology, Germany - Olavius geniculatus... | ecosystem: Host-associated > Annelida >...
AGAATCTCAGATAAATAAAAAGTGCTTTGTGTCCACGACTTTCCCGGCGGGGAAGTTTCGGTGAAAGTCGGCGTAATAGAACTTGGGCTTAAGCAGAGCTAAATGCCATGCGTCGAGCAGTCGAACTGTAAGTTCGTAACCATCTTATAGTTACCTCCGCCAAGGAGGTTATGTTTTTGCCGGTTTTTGTTTGTTTGTTTGTCTGTGTGTTAGCAAGATAACTCAAAAAGTTATGGACGGATCTTTCTAAAATTTTGAGGGAATGTCGGGCATGGCATAACCTACAAGTGATTCAATTTTGTGGGTGATCCGGCAGGAATCCTGGATTCTGGATCACTGAAATTTTCGTTACCATTGCGTTAAAGGGGGCATAAGCGAAACCGCTGGCAAAGCGAATATAGTGACGTCACCTGGCGAATAGCATTGCCTTGGCTGAGGGACCTGCGAGCTATGATTGCTTTCTAGTTTGTCATGTTTCCACACCGTTCACTGCTGATACCGACCCTTACAGTGTAGATTAAACTATCCGCCGCCTGCGATTTGGATTACTCGTCAGTGACCCTCATTCTTTTATCCCAAGATTCTTGGTTATATGTTAACCACATCATATTTCACATATCGCCGTATCGAATGCGCAATATTTGAGCTGTATATCGTCACGCCTTTGCCGCGACGATAACAGTGCATCGTCGGCCGAAGGACAGTAATAATTTTAGACCGTGTTGTGATTTGTGATATATTATACAAGTGCCCAGTTATCGGGGCGCCGGTGGCCGCTAACACGTCTTGCGTCAGTTCGTTTTGCGGTTGCTGACGCTGACAACAGTGAGTGTCGACAGACGGACAAACGGTCAGCAGTTACAGCACGTACATAGAGCCTATGATCGCTTCTCCATCCACGCAGCCAGCCATCCCATTTCCATCTATTCTATTCATCGTGTAATGGAAAGCGGCGCCAGGCCGGTCGGCTGAATTGACTCTGTGGTGGCTTCGCGGCCGACTGCCTGCCTCGAACAAGCGTGTCCATCGGCTGCGATAAATTCGACTCAATATGATCCGACGTTCAGATGATCTTGCTCTGCTGTTGTCTGTATGGTCCCTGATCTGTGACGAACTGGCTGGTTGATACTTAGCATCTGTGTGCACGTGGCCATGGCAGACTATCCCAACTGAGAGATATCAGAAAAAAAGTTTACGATTTTTCCCTCAAAGTGATTGATTTTATAAAAGACACTAATTTTTACAGTCGAACGTTTTAGGTCTACTGTTGTTTGCTGTTGCCGTTTTTAAAACCCCAAAAGCCTAAAGCCTTGGTTCCGCACCTATATCAGTTTCATTATTTACTTCACATACAGTTTGTCTTTACATGTACTTTTTGTACAAAACCTTTATTGCACTATATGGCATTTCGTGTGCAGATGTGTCGCTAAGAAACTGCTTACTCATTTTCGAGTGTTTAATTAGAGCTTATTTTGCAACGTGTGGTCACCAGTAGACTGCAGTGTGAAGTTGAACCATGTGTTTAGTTGTGTCGGCAGATTGCATTAAATTGTACCCGGGAGGATTTGCTGACCACTGAGAAGACCACTGAGACTGGCCTTTAATCGTTAATGATTTCAATTGCTTCAACATATGGCGACACACCGCACCGGTCTGTAAACACAGCCGTTTTATTAAGGTAACGTAAGCATCCGTATAAAATTCGAGTATAGAAGTTTAACAAGCGACGCGTTAAACCAAAAGCTGATAAGTCGACATTATGCTGATAATGCAGTCACCGCTACGTAAATTGCAAAAATGTGAATCACGAATAATAACAACAATAATAGACCAAGTAATATACAGGAAATGGCAGAGAATATCGGTATTTAAACCTGACGTCATTTTCCGCACATTGTTACTGCAGTGCAGGCCTACTTGCGACTAGCGTTAAGAAAGATTAAAAGACGAAATAAAACGGCAAACGAGCGAGTATGCAGGGATGCGTCGACATCATCTTTTTCCACAAAGTGAACGTTGCGCCGGTTGAGTTGCTGCTGCTGCTGTTGCGTCGACAGACAAGGATGAAGACACGCCCTGCGCAGCGCTAGGAACGCGACACCGGCACGAGTATAGGTCTACCCCGGCCCTACCTATAGATGGCCCAGCCACAGCCCTCTAGATTTAGAGGGCCATGGCGCAGCGCGGCCAACGGTTAACCGCGGCTAAAATGGTATGGAGGTTGTGATATAGCCGGCTTCAGGACAACTTGGTACGAGGTGACTAAGTAAGCGAGTGAGTATGTAGTTTTATATGCTGCTGAACAAAATGGTAGGTCATTTTAGAGACAAGTCTTTTTAAGCAACCGTATAAACTGATACGGAGAGCGAAACTCGAAACAATCAGAAAAAATACACCAAAACACTGCTTGAACTAGCTGCAAAACAAACAGAAAATGATTAAAAAACACATACAACGACGTACGAAAAAGCCAAGACGAAATCCCAACTTGCACGTGTAAAAAAGCGTGTTTGTGCATGACTGGGCATATTTTGGTATACAATGCGGCACAAATAGTTCTGATTATTTTCCACGTTACTCTCGACGTACGTCGCAGTTATTGCATTTTGTGTCTGTCTAGCTAAAACAGGCAGAACGATAGTTTTTAGCTAGTGCTATGTGCATTTCGTATTTTTGTATTTGTATTTTTTTATTAGTTTACCCTTTTATGTCGTCAGTTCATTCTTCTTTGCGGTGAATAACGTGCTATATACATGTACACTGTGTCCGGAATAAAGTAACCCCCTAGACATCGTACAATAAAAATGTTTAATCTGGACGAATTTGGATAAAAAGTGGTACAACTTAATTTCCAATAAATTGCTGAAACAATCACCAAATTTCGCTAAAAAAATATAATTTCTTAGTGGAGTTTCGTTTAAGATTTTTGTGGAAGACGTCAGACACAAAAACTTGGAATTAAAGTGCTTTGTCGTGACCCCACAACAGCCGCTGTAATTATTGTTTGCTTTGCCAGAAACTGAAATTTGGCACTCTGATTGCCAATAAATCAATCAATCAATCATTTAATTCATACCAGACAAAGTTACAAACATAAAGTCAATAACCCAGTGCATGTGGTCTGATAAAGGACACAAAGGGCAAGCCTCTAATATGTGCCCTGTTAAAAAAAAGAAAAATAGGCAATACATAGAACAAATACAAATAAAACTAATACCTATCACAATCAAACTATAGGCAGTTCAAGCTTCATAAGCAAAGATTTAAAATGTCTATTGTTGGGACTGTCACAACAGTTTCAGGCAGAGAGTTCCAAACTGCTATAACACGATTAGTGAAAAAATTTAAACGAGCATTGACACGACAGTGGTGAAAACTAATCTTATAGCAATGGCCACGAGTAATACTAGAACCAGACAATGTAAAAAAAGTCTGATAAATTTAAATGATGCATTGTTGGTGTAAAATATTGCCAGAATCAGATGCTGTTTGTTGGGGTTACGGCGTTACGCAAATGTACAGTGAAAGGGGGAGGGGTTACTTATGTTACGCGATATTGATAACGGATATATTACGTTATCAATATTCAGCAATTAATAACTACGCTAAGAAATAATATTGTCAAACAAAATTTGCTGATCGCTTCAGCAATTTATTGGAAATTTTGTGTACGAAATTTTTATTTATATCCGTCCACATTTGACATTTTTATTGTAGGATGTTTAAAGGGTTACTTTTTTTCCGGACACAATGTATTGCATCTCTTCGATGTCCCGGGCGTCTCTCACCTAGTTGCAGTCGGTAGTACCATGTCGTCACAGCACGGAAAAAATATCCCGGCGCCTCAGTGACTGACGCTGCTGCTACGCCAGTGCGCCAGACTTCAGTCCAGTTAACTCGTCGTTGGACCGGTGACTCTGGAGCGCTCGCTCGGCGATGTTCACGCTTTTTATTCAGTGATCACTGATCAGAGGTTCTGCGTGTGACGCTAGCACTAGAAGCCTTTCACGATCGTCGTCTGTTCCGTAGGCTTAATGCTGACTCGCCTAATTTTCTCAGTCGCTGGAAGACAATTCGTGCCGCTACCTCGTCTGCGCTCGGTCACCGATCACCCATTGACGTATAATTTTATGACAAAACAGAGTGAGTTATATTAGAACTCGACGCAGCTCTGGACGGCCGATTATTGTGTCAGTGGCTGCAGCGTGACGTGGGTCGCTTCTCCGTAGACCGACCTCAACCAATCTCAACGCTGGTACTGCTGCTGCTGCTGCTGATGATGATGATGATGATGACAATGAGAGAGCAAATCGACTAAGAGACTCCTTCAAGAACGCTCGTCGTTTCAGTTTGTCGGCGAAACTTACCGAGGTAGGCGAACGCGTTTTTAAGCTGCTGGCACCGAACCTAACAACATTCTTTTAAAATGTTTCATCTCAACAGCCACGTCTCCGTTTATGTGCAGAATTTTTTTGTGTCGCGTTAGGAATATCATACACTATATTTTTTGCACTGCTTGACAGAAACCTCGTAGTTGCACTACATGACTGCTGTATAGTGAATAGGACATGCCTTGTTCGAGTAAAGAAATTGTACCAGAGCACGAGGTACCAGGCATGGTCATCTAAGGAAAAGACGAATTTCAACAATTTCTTCGCAACAGTTTTTTTTCTTATTTTGTGTACCGAAAAAAACTGGGTCAGTGTTGAGTTAGGTTGGATCGGTCACTATAATTATAGACTGCAGCGCGAAACTTTTAATCAATTTGCACTTGAGGACTTGTGCGTCTTGACGTATCGTTGTCTCCACGGTCTTGGTCCGGACTACCTCTCGAGTGACTTTGTGAGCGTATCCGACCTGCGTTCAAGACAAAAACTACGCTCAGCGTCTACTGCAGCTTCGGTGGTTCCAGTTACACGTCATTCCACACTTGGCGATCGGGCTTTTCCTGTTATTGCTGCTAAGTTGTGGAACGCACTGCCGGGCGACATCACATCTGCTACATCACTTTTAACTTTTCGACATAAACTGAAAACATTTTTATTTCGTCGATCTTATGGAGAGTGACTGTTTTGATCTGTCTGTGTTTTTGTCTTAGCGTTTTATTTTTTGGTTTTTATTTTTTAGTGTTTCTACGTGTTTTTATCGTGTTGTAACGTGTTCTTGAAGTGCAGTTTGCACTTATACCACGCTAATCAGTTCGTAATGATGATGATGATGATGATGTGCATTACGTCTCTGTCGCAGACTCGCAGTACAACTGTCACAACCTGTTCGTTTGTTCGTTTGTGCGTCGTTTTCAGAATCGACACATTCATAGTATGCGTGCTGAGAAATTTCTCGTGGCAAGCCATCAGCTGTGTCGACTCGATACGGCCGCCGTGTCTCGTAAACTATAGGACTCTATTACGCATCGATTTGTTCCGCGTGATGCTGAGCACACGAGCGTCTGTATTGTCGACACGTTTAATATCTTCTGTCAGCAGTCTGCAGTCGCAACGGTCAATGGAGATGGGCGACAGTCGTTGGTCTTAAATGCCGATAAGCACTTATCTATCTAGCCTAGTATTCAGAAACATTAGTGCAATCAAATGGGCCTTTCTGCGAATGGCATACGAACTTGAAATGAAGTTTAACGTTCGAACATATGCGATCGTTAAACTTCACTTTTCAGCATACGACTGATTTATTTTCACTCGCAACTTAGGCATATGACAGGATAGTCCGCTATAACACTCGAGTCAGTGTTTAACTGTTTAATGTTTATACGAAATAGAGACTTCGTCCTCCAAGCACCAAAGCACGTAGGCCTATGGAATGTCCGTACTACGGACCCTAGCATCGCATTATGCGGAAAGGCAAAAAGCTTGGTCTATACCAGATTTTGCAGGTGTTCTTGGCCAAAAAGCACAAAACACATAGATATTCTTGTATTGTTCGCTGTGGCTAGAAACAGTGTTTGTCTGTAAGAGGATATGTGTACTTTAATGTAGAATAGGATTAAAGTACGTGCATATTTTAAAGGAAAATAGTAAAGCCTATAATGCATATCCTCGAACGTTGGCTCGATAGAATGACTCCCAATAAATACGAAGGCGTATGTTGTCACGTGGTAAAATTTGACCCCGGGGTTATGGGCAAATCTCTTGATGTAGGAAATCGGGCGTCAGTAAAGTGCGAAGCGCGTCGACTGATAATGATGATGATGATGTTGATCGTCTGCGCCAATCTGTGATCTGCCTGCGACACGTGCGCCCTGCCTCTGCTGGTGGTCTCTCTCTTGCTCTTTCTCTCTGGCGCCTTCAACTGGCCGCGCCTCTAATTACTCGGCGTCGCTGGGCGTCAAAGATGACGCGGGGGTCGTGACCTGTGGTTCGTAGGTCGAACGCTATTCGGTTACGGCGTCTGCATGCAGAGCGTGCGTCATGCCGCCAGCCCAAGGTGACGTCGGCTGTATAGATGAACGTTCGTTCAGTGAGATCAACCCCTGCAGCAGCAGCAGCAGCAGCAGCACGGGCAGCGTGAACAAGTCTACTGCGACTGATGTGCACGGTCAGTCAGCTGACTACATCCATTTCCACCGCGTCGGAGCGGAACTGATGGCGCCTGCCTTGCCAGTGTCACATCAAAATGTGTCCCCATGAAAGATCCGCCCTGGGAGAGATAATCACGGAATTGATATGTTTCCCTTTTATTAAAATATTGCCGGCCCCATAGAAATGTCTCCTCGTTATAAGATCGCCTCCCAGAAAAGTCTGCCCCCAGCCGACAATTTACTGGTAAAAATCCGTCCCGCTCGGGCGGCCGCCGGGCGTGGCAAATTTTTGCCGGTAAATTGTCGACCGGGAGAAACTTTTCTAGGGAGAGGCGATCCTATAATGGGACACCGGCCACGTCACAGACAAATTATTAACCTCAGTGCAAGCGTCATAGTCGACCCCTGCAACAGACAGTCAGTCAACCTGGACTCCGCCGACCAGCTAAACACGTCGATGTATACCGAGTTACAGCAAGACGGCCATCCGTCTTGGAAAGCCGTGTCTGTCTCGGCCTAATGCGTGCCTCATATATACACTTACACTGCTGCTGCAGCTGCTGGCTTGACCGTAAATTTGTCATTCGATCTGACGCTCGGCAGAAATGCACGAAAACTCGTTAACTGATGAGTGGAAATGTCTGCGGTAAAGTAAGTAGGCCTATATGCAGGCCTGCCAACCCATTTCTTGTATATCTATTCAAATCATATTCAAAGTGATACTGAATGGTATTGTTTATAAACAGCGCTGAGTGGGTTCGCAAAGCTATGTCGACATTTTTAAACATCGCTTTCAATTAAGTAGGCTAGGCCTACATGAAAACAGTGACGAGTAAAAATTGTTGTTAAATCGTCATGCAGTGATGCTAGACGGATGATGTTATGCGCGAAAACGATCGTATACGTTCTCTGTGTGAAATTTCAGTCACAGTTGAAGAGTCGAGCTATGCTAATCAGATTCAACACATGCAGGCCTGTGCACACACAGCACGCGCTTAGCACATTGAGGCGTGATTAGCATCGGAACATGTATAATAGTGCGCTATGTCGCCCCCGGGCTCGACATACGGCAGCTAACAATCGCTCAGCGGCATCAACAAAGAAATCGACCCGATCTGCACACCGCTATGATATTACCGGCCACAATATACACGACAGTCACTGCTGTCAACTCGTCCCAAGTCGCCCCGTGCCGTTTAATTTCTAAATATTTCAGCGACATATGGTTAATTGTATGGGACATCTGTGCTGCGCTATATAAAAATACTGCATGGGTCGTTGTTATCTACTAGGCATGCGGGCATTCATCCTTGTAACGGTGCAACTCTGTGCCAGCCATGGTCACCTATTAGTGACCGCCGAAGCGTGTCCGTTGTCATGTATCAGTTGTCACATTGCATGTGTTTAAATGTACCCTTGCCGAATGACTTCATGTACTAAGTGAATACTGTGCATACGTGATGAGTGCTTATTTGTGATCGCAGTGTTACGAAGACTCAACGTTGTTTTTGAGCGTGTTCGAGGTTATTTACAGTTACTGCAATTAGCGCTTTATATGAATTACACTTGCTTGCTTACTTATTTCTCGTTCGTATATATGTATAGTATGCCCGGAGAAAAAGCGACCTTTCCTATATTTACACCACACTCATTTTGCACCGGTAATGTTTTTATTCACAATATTTTGGCTGCAGTCGTGCTCTACAAAACAAACGACGGTGTAGCTAGCTGAGTGAGATTTGAACACCATTGCGCTCTTGTAGGCCCTAACGCTTTCGCCCTGTTACACCACATTAGCAATAATTGTCGGTATTGTTGCTATTATTACTAGTATTATAGTTTCATTACTAACACTAAGCAGCTTATTTAAGCATGTGTATTGCCGTGTCGAAGATGGCAATTTTAGACGATCTCTTTTTAAAACAATAATATACCTCAGAAAAACTCGCTAATTGTTGTGAAATTTTACGTGAGATTGCGAAGAGATGGCCGCTATAGCTATAGAAAATATTAATAAAATAAGTATCAATCTCGGTTCACGGAGTTATCGTGGCATGTTTAGAGGAGGAGATCGAGGCGTTTTCCTGGGCATGGTGCAGCTTGCGGTACTGCTGGGATGTATAGTTAGACCGCGCGGCGTTTAGCACTCTGTCAGTCGCAGGGCGGTTCCGCTTAATTGCTAAATTAGCATGCGGTCCGTGCGTTTCCGTGCAGGCCGTCTCGCTTGCTTCGTTTCCGGTCGTGACATTTAGCCGGGAAACCCAATACTCAGCTGCATAATGATGCTGATTGGCTGTCGGTTTACACGCCACGCACAGAGAAAAATAGAACAATCCATAGGCCTATTTGTGACTTGGTCGATGTTCGATGAATGATTATATATAGATCCATCTTAAAGCTGTCGCAACTATTGCAATAAATCGTCAAGGATGAAATGACGTTTTCCTGACATCCAGTATTTGCTTTCGGTTTAAAGGATCTGACTACTTGTACTTCTTACCACTGTCTCGGTCTTTTTCTCAATATCTAGGCCTATTGCAATGTTCCGTTCTGAAAGTCTGGCTTGATTTAGATCTGACTGGAGTAGTTAAAAGGCATCACACTGTCACACATTTTTCTCGGAGCAGAAAAAAAGAACATGATCACATCGATCGGACCATAGGTGTGACTTTTTAGAACGGCGCCTCGGTTGAGAATGAGAACTTGAGAAGTCGCCGGCGCATCGGCTGCTGCATGGGACGCGTTACGACGGCTTCTAGGTGCAGGTGTGTCAGACGATATCGTAGATCGGATGACTCGCCACAAGGACCGGCCGTGCGCTCTGATGTCACAGCGATGATGCCACATGTGACGCCGAGCGACACAGAGAAGGAGAGATACGTTTAGTTGGACCACACAGACTGCTTATCTCTGCACGCACTGATTAACTTAATACTGGCGTTCCGTAGGCCGACTGTGGTGTGATGAGCGCACCCAATGCCTAGATGCCGAGTTTGGCTGTCACAAAATGATCCGTCCTCAATACGTTTATTTCGTTTAGTTTTTGGTTTCCATCGGCTTAGGAAGATTTGTGGGATATGTCCGGCTCTTGGGTTTCGAATAACGCGATCTGAGCTCAGACAGAACTTACGCTAGATTGAAGAAATCTGTTTTTGTTTTGTCTCTGTTCAAGTTACCTTTATTTTCTTGTTGTTGCATGAAATTTGTGTTGATTGTCGACGTTTATTTTAGGCGTCTCGTATATGCTTAAATATGACCAAAAAGTAAACAAAACTCGTGTACGAAATAAAGAGTGACATGGAGATGGGGACGGCGGTAATACCGCAGTAACCGCGGTAATTACCGCGGTAATGGGGACAACTACAACGTCATCCGTAGATAGATTTTGATTAAAGACGTATACTTGTGTTACTTACATACACGGGCCTATATCTTCTGCAGCTAGAGTAAAGTCTACATATTGTATTTAGTGAAGTGAACTGAACGCTAGTCATTTATTGTGATGCTATTAATTTGCAGTACATTAGTAACCAAAAGTAGTAAAGTGTGCGAATAATTAGCGGCAATCATTTTCATCCTGCCATCAGAAGTGACGTCTTCAAAGTGCTTGCAAACATTTAAGACTAAACTTAAGACTTATTTGTTATCTTTGTCTTTTTTCCACTATTGACTGTGAAGTGACTGCAATGTCCTAGGCATTATTTTCACTGTAAATTTCATTGTATCGTATTGTATTGCATCGTCGTTCGTTTGCTGCGTGTGTGTGTAAGGTGAAGAGCGAGTGAGTCGTGGACGGATGCAGTCATGCGTGATGAGGACATGGTGAGGCGGCTGAGCCGAGATGGTGATGTGATCGTCGTGGTTGAGCTGCTGTTGCTGCTGCTAAAGTCTGTCGTCCCTACAGCTGCCGGGTCAGTTGTCTGTGCGCAGTCATGCCTCTGTACTACGACTGGGTCTACCACGGCGGTCAGCTGCTCCGCGGTCGGTCGAGTGCCGGTCTCTCTGCCGCAGTCCACCGTCACACTAGACCTGGATCACAACCACATCAGTCTCCTGACCAACGTCTCGTTCAACCGTACCCTGCCGCTACGCCGACTACAGGTTTGTACATATTTAAGATGAAGCAAAGACCGAATAATTGCTTTAAAACGTGGAACTGTTGATCGTTGCTGCCACCTGGTGAATCGCAAATGTGTAACTGCAAGTTTTGGCTGGGCGTTTACCCCAAAATTTTTCCTTGCCTTAGGAGCTACGGACCCCCATCTGACACGATGTGTCCTTGGAGCCCACAAGTGTAGGTTTACCTGCGAAATGACATCTATCTGCGGAACGGTTTAAGGTTGCAGGGTGCACGAATGTAACGGACGACAGGCAGACAGACAGCGCTACGGAAAATGTGTAGACGTAGGCGAAATTGTTTGCTTTAAAGCTTTAAAACTGGACTTCGTGGTCGTCAAGGCTTGCGTTTATTACTGAGCATCCCCTGTCGCCGCAACAAGAACTTTGGACACTCTGCCATCAGAAGTAACGTCATCAGTGCGTCTCCGATCATTCGAGACTAAACTCGAGATCCATCGGCTTTCGACTTCTTTTCCATAAATGACTGTGTAGTGAATGAAGTGCTAGGCATTTGTCACTTTAAATTTCAATGTAATGTATTGTAATGTAAAGATATGCAGCATATTAATGCAATACATTGGTTTACATTGACAGGAGCTAAACCTGCAAGACAACGGTCTGCTCCACGTAGAGTCCGGTGCGCTGTTGTCTCTGACTGAGTTGCGGGTCCTGCGGCTGGGTCGCAACCATCTCTCCTCGCTGCCGGCCGGTGTCTTCGCCGGCAACAGGAAGCTGTCGCTGCTCGATCTCCATGCCAACTATTTCGCCGTGCTTCCTGACGTCGTGCTCCATCATCTCCACTCACTCAGCGTTTTCAACGTCAGCTTCAATCACCTGACCGATGCCACGCTCGGTCCAGGCTTCCGATTCACCACACAGCTCGCGCATCTCGACCTTTCTGGTCAGTACATACATGTATAGGCCTACTTGTCCTCATCATCGCCGTGTTTTTACGCGCGATAGCAGAATGCATCGCGCGTTTTAGCCATCGTCTAGGCGTCTGTCCGTCCGTCCGTCCGTCCGTCCGTCACACTCGTAAGCTGTGTCAAAACGGTGCAAGCTAGGATCACGAAATCTTCATTGTGAACCGCCCCAAAGTCTCTAGTTTATCGTGACAAAATTTCGTGCCCCTGGGTGAAGGGTTTCTCTCGAACGAGGGCGTCAAATAGGGGTACGTATCCCCTAAAAAGCTGTTATTTTGCCGCTATTGGCTCTTCTAGTGTAAAAACAATTGCAGATAGGTATAGACATGTTGCTTATCATAACAAGCACTGGTCACGGCTTTTTAACTTTATCAACATCGATGACCTTGAACTACCTTGAACCCCCGAAAGGGGTTTTAGTGAATTTTTCGCAATTTTGGCTGCAGCGCACATTTCAAGAGTGAATTGCGACGAAATGCCTGAAGATAGACCATGATAACCTGCGTATGAAATTTTCAGATTTTAGCAGTCCAAGCTCAGACCCCTTAGGCTCGAGGAGGCCTGCGCACGCGAGCGTAAAAGAGGGGTACCCCTCTAAAAAGTGGTTACCGGTATTTTACTGATATTTTCTAGTCTAGCATGAAAACAGTTACAGTTACGCACAGACATAATGATTATGATAACAAGCACTAATGACGAGCTTCTTAGGAGTGTCAACATCGATGACCCTCAATGACCTTGAACCCGGAAAATAGGCGTTTTTAGTAATTTTTTTTGCGATTTTGGGTTGCGACACACATTTTAATAGTGAATTGCGTATACAATTATTATTATTTTATTGCATGCTGTACACTAATTGTCAAAGTGGCGGGACCGCTGCTATCGCGCGTCATGTCAGCTTTGCTCAAATTACTTAATTGTTATACTTCCGTCATCGATAGGTAGTGGACGGCGGAGGCATTACTTTTGCTCCTGTGCGTGCGTGCATCACACAGAGTTTTGTTAGCACAATATTGGAAGCCTCCCCGCACACGTGACTGAAGTGTGTACGGAAGCGCTGAAACAGAAACAAACCGAAAATGAAACGGAAACAAAATTGTTGTTTTTTACTCTTTTTGTTACTTTCTGCTTTATCTCGCACATGCGGGCAGCTTTGGAGTATTTTGTGGAGAATTTTACCAAACTCGAGAGTTATTGCAAGGCAGGCATTTGCAACGACGCTTTGGCACCAGTTACGAGATAAACTGCATTTTAGCACTTTAGCAGACGATGATAATCAGCTTTTTTCCCCTTTTTCTGTTTATGTGCAATCTCTTCTTTAGTTTCTTTCCATTGAAGCTATATAAAAGATCAATTTTCTAAACGTGACGCGTATCAAACAGTGACTGGATTCACCAACGATCAAAACTGATCGCGGCTGGGCGACGCCCATGCAGACAGATAGAAGACGTCTGTCTCTATATCGCTGGCGGCGATTGAAATATTCTAATTAACCCGTTCGCCACCCGCGGAGTGAATCTGGAAGCGTGATGGAGTGAATTGAAGGAGGATCTTGACCTGATTGACCTTCAGCGTGGGCGTAAACAGTCAAGCCGATTGTGAGGCTGAGCGCATGCTATGTGCCGTACGTATAGCAACCTGATCGGGTCTCGTAATGCGTCCAATCAACGCGCTAAATTGACCGCAGAATGTCATCTGCAATTTGACCGCGCATGCGTCTTCCGTCTATAATACGACACCTGTGAATGCCAAGAATGATATCATGATTGATGAGCTGTATATGATTCAGTGAAGATTCAGGCTTCTGTGAATGTCCGCTGGGGTATAACAGATCACAAGTGCCTCATCTTTAGATATAAACTGAATGTAGTCGGTCTGAATAAATAAAATGAAAAGGCTTACTAAACGTCAGACGCATAGGTAATAGGTTATGGTGTATACGTTTGTCGTGCAAATAGCGTATCATTGTCTATTATGATACTATTTTAGCTTATAATAAGAATTTGACGCCAAACATGATACATGCGACTAGAATTTTTTTTTCGTGTGATTTTCAAAAAAGAGAAAATGTTGCATAAGCTTAAATTGTTGAAGCAGTAAATATATTTCGGTGAATTTTTTGGAAATTTCGTTTATGAAATAAAAAGAAAGAGTAATGTTAATAAGTTTCCAAGGGTAGATCGACGTTACAGCATCGTTTGACTATTAAGTTCGTCGAAGGAGCGTATTATCGTGAGTTAAACAATATGAGTACGAGTAGCGGAGTTCGGAGTAGACCCGTGCGTGTTTAATTCCGCGGGCCTTAGACGGCGTAAACGCATGCCTGTACCTTGGATATTTCGACGGTCGCTGGAGCGAGGATAATTATAACGGTACACTAAGGTAGAGAAGAAGTGAAAAACCTGTGTGCAGCGGTGCGTACGTAATGCGTTCTGCAGTGTTCTCGGCTGCCGCTAATTTCCCGCCTGGTGGCGCCAAGTCGTGCGGCTGCAGCGACTGCGTGCACGAGTTGGTGATGACGAAAGGGAGAGGCGACACGGTCGTCGAGCAGTAGAAATTGTTTCGACGGCGTTATGGACAATTCACACCTACGACGAAACTCAACTCTTGTGACTATGGGCGACAATGCAATGACGTCATTAGCATTGTGACGTCACGCTGCTAAGCGCAGACCACGCGTTGTTTGCTAGCCGCTTGGCTCAGCAGTTGAGTTGGGTTGAGTCTCGTCGGCGTCGTAGATGTGGATTGGCCATTAGACGGATTTGAGAGACACGCGGGGCGCGGTTCTGCACTGGGTGAGACGTGCGTGCACTGACGAGATCACAGCGCGTAACAAGCGCCGGCAATTTGCGGCTCTAGCACCTAGCTTCTCGGTACAAAACGGCTGCTGCTGCTGCTGCTGCTGCACTGGCTGATTTGTGCAAAATATCCACGGATACACCCATGCGTTGGTTTCTTTCGGCATGTGCACCGTCGTCGTCGTGCATTCGACGTGCATCGCGCAATTCGCAAATTTTTCGTACAGGTCTACTCAAAAAGTTGTCCTGCGACGATACCGCACTGTACCAGTTACTTCGCAGCTCACAGACCTTGCCTTTAAGTACGAGATGATTAGTACCTATAGAATATGGCCGGCAGGTTTCACGCCATGAGGTGTTTTATTAGTATGCTACAGTTTGCAGTGGCAATGGTGCAGAACATTTGTAGGCTACAGACAGAGCTACCTCGCCTACATGTACGCTTTATTTTCAGATGGAAAGATTTTTTTCAGTTCAGTGTGACCAAGTGCTCCTCGCGCAAATCGTTATATTGCTCGCACTCGCAGTAAAATATAACGAGTAAGTTGGTTGCAACGAAGTTAGTTTTCTTTCAGGAAGTGTAGCCTATAAGTTCTGCTTATTTGATGTGTCATTAACTCGATTTAGATTTACTTACTTATCCGTTGTGCATTTGACGAAATGAAAAGTACGTTTTACTATAAAAACATAATTAAGATTGACTCACTGAGGCGTATACGGCATGTAAAGTAAGTTACGTTCTTATATTTAGCGCTTACAAACGTTTTTCCTTTAAAACTTTTCGTAGCAAAACTCATCTTAATGTGTTTTTACGCGCGAAAGCAGAATGCTTCGCGCGTCTTTGCCATCGTCTGGACGTATGTCTGTCTGTCTGTCCGTCTGTCTGTCACACTCGTGAGCTGTATCAAAACGGTGCAAGCTAGGATCACGAAATCTTCACTGTGGGTTGCCACAAGGGCTCTAGTTTATCGTGACAAAATTTCGTGCCACTGGGTGCAGGGGTTCCCCTCGAACGAGGGCGTCGAAGAGGAGCACCCCCTTAAAAAGACGTTATTTTGCCGTTATTGGCTCGAATAATGTGAGAACGGTTGCAGATAGGTACATACATGCTGTTTATCATAACAAGCACTGGTGACAGGCTTTTTGGATTCATGAACATCGATGACCTTGAACGACCTTGAACTTCTCAAAAAGAGGTTTTTAGTAAATTTTTCACAATTTTTAAATGCAGCGCACATTTCAACACCGAATTGCGACGAAATGGCTGGAGATAGACCAAAAGAACCTGCGCATGAAATTTTCAGCATTCAACGTAGATTTTAGCAGTTCAAGTCCCGACCCCCTAGGTTCAAGGAGGCCGGCGCAGGCGGGCGTCAAAGACAGCTACCC
>Ga0209671_1003108_pt1 | contig 15761 bp, 12 predicted proteins | sample WorMetHERISLAND2_2_FD_187401 | JGI IMG/M metagenome (GOLD analysis project Ga0209671, IMG submission 187401) | Marine gutless worms symbiont microbial communities from Max Planck institute for Marine Microbiology, Germany - Olavius geniculatus... | ecosystem: Host-associated > Annelida >...
AGTCTGCAGCGGAAAACTTGCAACGACGGCGATGACCGGACTGACTCCGGCAAACTGTTCCAGACCGATGCAGCAGTCGCTGGAAAGGTGCGGTCGCCAATGGTAGAACGCACAGTGCGAGGAGCGACCAGCGCTGATGTAGTCGAAGAGCGCAGTCGTTGAAGTGCATTGAGGTGTGACACGCGCTGAAGATCTGAAGCCATAAGACAAACCGACAGATCTTATCAGTCTTTTATGGATCTATCTTTTTTCTTTTCAACTCAGAAATTTTTATAAAACTATACCAACACTGCTGCTGTGTGTGTTAAAAGGCGGAATTATCTTATTTGCTGGTCAGTTGCCCAAGCTTTTGATATAACGCAAGGAAATACTGATGAATACTAAGTGAATGGCAGTGCGTGCCGTAAAAAGTTGACCAAACAAGCATTTAAAAATGTTGCTAGCATACGGTAACATAGAGAGTTGAATGAGGAGCTGCATTCTGCTGTAATAAATCACGGCGTAACAGGCTCGCGTCACGGTGACTGAACTTACTTAGGCCCCTACAGCGACGATGCAGTGGCGTAGCCAAAAATGTGAATGTAGGGTCTCCCCTTTCTTTTTGTTCTCTCCTCTTTCCCTACTCTTTCTTCCACCTTTCCTTCCCGTACCATCTCTTCGTTTTTTTCGCTCTCCTCCCCTCCTGTCTCCTTCCTTTCCGGTCCTGCTTTTCCTTTCATCCCTTCTCTAGTTTTCTTCCCTCTTTCTCCTTTCCATCCTTTTAGAAGTAGGACCCCTAAATTCCAGCTAGGGGATTGGGGGAACGCAGTGAGCTCCCCGAGCGAGATCTGGAGTAAATTTGGTGCAGCATAGCCTTAAAATATGGCAATAATTGTAATTATTTTCTATGAGTTTCTAATATCTATTTTTGACAACAAATGTGCCCGGCCATTTGGGGGCTGGGCGCTCTGCTCCTCGTTTCTCATACGCCACCGCGACAAGATATCGCAGCTACGGGCGAAGGCGAGTCGCTTACTGAGTAACTGAATGCGGCTTTCAATGACAGTGACTTGCGACACGCGGTCGTGTCGCAACGACGACAACACTGACTCTATAGCTGCTGTCTATTGCTCGGCGGCCACGCGCCTCAAATGCGCAGTCGCGACGCTTATAGGTACGACTTGATTCGTCTCCCACCAGCCGAGCAGCATGCCTTTCTGACGTCAGGTTTTCGACGAAGCGCTGAGCGCCGTGGGACCTCCCAGATTGAAGCGCGCGTCGTCAGCGCAAGGCAGCAGAACGTTGGCGCCGGTGGCCGACGACGACGTGCTGGTGTAGGTTTGACTTGGAATCAGTTAGCGAACCGGCGTTCTCGGAGATACGAGTGAAAACCGTCGCCAGCACGTGCAGAGAGCGAGCACCGTTGTCTTCACGTTCTAGCTCTTCACAATCGACTACAATGAATCGTGTAACTGTAAAAGCACCGAGTTAGAACGTTGAATAGTCAATTTGTCTCAGAGATTCGCCGGAATAAAAACGGACGGAGCTTCTTTGTGGTTGCTGGTAACGGTGCTGATTCTCTGGACCAGATTTTACAATCGTAGGTCTACTGAGAAAGTTTACTTTCTGAAGATCTAACTGATTTGAAGCAGATGCAAGACCGCTAAGAAATAGGATTTTGAGAGATTTAGAATCCCGCATTAACGATATCACATAAAAAGAGTTGAAACGTTGAATGGTCATTGGTCACGGAGATTTGCGAGAATAAAGACGTACAGAGCTTCTCTGTCGTCGCCAGAAACAGTACCGATTCTCTAAACCAGATTTTAAAACGGTACTAAGGAAATTGACGTTATAAGTTTTAGGGCCTAGCTTATTTCAAAGAAACACAATACCGCCGACAAATAAGATACTGTGTTTTACTTTTACAATTACGTATTAGCGGCAGCACGACGTAAAACCACACAACGGTGTGCGGTAGATCGGCGAGTGCAGAAGACGATGCTGCATTTGGTGCTGGGGTTAATTCGTACTCTGGTGCGTGGCTGGAATGTGACGGGAGTCGGTCGACTTCGCTCCCATCGTGCCCCGCGGCGCCCTGGTGTAGCCGCCGCCGTGCTCTACCTTCACTTGTTCTTCTTCACGCATCGCACTCTGACGTCGGTTGTCGCACTGGGCGCCAGCATCATCTGCAACCGGATCCCCGGCCTGGCCCCGCGACAACGCACCCTCTGCCAGGGACACCCGGACGCGATGGTGGCGGCCGGCGAGGGAGCGAAGCTGGCTCTGACCGAGTGTCGACATCAGTTCCGTAATCATCGTTGGAACTGTTCTGTCGTCCTGCAGACCGCAGCGGCGTCATCACCCAACTCTGTGCACTCGCCCACAGCAGGACTTTATCTGCCGCTCGGCCATATCACCGCTGTCGGTCAGTATTTACTGTTTAGTCCTACTCAGTAATAATTATTCTTTATACGCGTGTCACATTGTAAATTAAACACTAAGCATCAAAGTGCTAACCGGTTAGTGAGTGAGGAGTTTTTTTGACGATAAGCCGTTTAGTGCCATAAATTGTTACAAGTAAATTGAGCAAAGCTCACGAGACGCGCGAAAGCCTATAGCAGTTCCTGTTCGCAGGTAATCGTAGTCTATCGCCATCCATTTCGTCGTAATTCACTCTTTTGCAGCCAAAAATCGCCAAAGAATCACGTTAAATCAATATTTTTAGGGTTCAAGGTCATTCAAGGTCATCGATGTTGATAAATTTAAAAAGCCTGTCACCAGTGCTTGTTATGATAAGCAGCATGTCTGTGCCTATTTGCAACCGTGTTCACGCTACACGAGATAATTGCGGTAAAATAACCACTTTTTAGGGGGGTAGCTGTCTTTGACGCCCGCCTGCGCTGGCCTCCTTAAACCTAGGGGGTCGGGACTTGAACTGCTAAAATCTACGTTGAATGCTGAAAATTTCATACGCAGATTGTCTTGGTTTATCGCCAGCCGTTTCGTCTCAGTTTAGTGTTGAAATGTGCGCTGCATCCAAAAATTGCAAAAAATTTACTAAAAACCTCTTTTTGAGGGGTTCACGGTGGTTCAAGGTCATCGATGTGGATAAATCCAAAAAGCCTGTCACCATTGCTTGTCATGATAAGCAGCATGTACGTACCTATCTACAACCGTTTTCACATTATTCGAGCCAATAACGGCAAAATGACGTCTTTTTAGGGGGGTATCCCTCTTCGACGCCCTCGTTCGAGGGGAATCCCTGCACCCAGTAGCACGAAATTTTGTCACGATAAACTAGAGACCGTAGGGCAGCCCACAGTGAAGATTTCGTGATCCTAGCTTGCACCGTTTTGATACAGCTCACGAGTGTGACAGACGGACAGACAGACAGACAGACAGACAGACGGACGGACGGACGGACGGACGGACGGACAGACGCCCAGACGATGGCAAAGACGCGCGAAGCATTCTGCTTTCGCGCGTAAAAAGCAGTTGACAGTATTTAACTTATGTGTTAAAAGAAACGATACCAAGTAGCATAATGATTTGATTTGATTTGATGTTGCAATTTGTTCGTCTAACTAAATTTTCAATAAAATGGCTTATTTCTTCAAAAATTGCAGGCAGATACGCGCAGTATGAGAGTGGATAACCTATAACCGACTAAAGACAATCGATACAATTAAAGGCTTGCTAAGACAATTTACAGTGGCCTTAATAAAACAGCTAGCCTACTTAATCATTTGTACCGCTATACCAACTCAGTCCGCTATTATCTGTTCTCTGCAATGTGAATGTCAGTTTCATTGTCGTTTTCCTGCTGTTTTTTTTCAGAAATTTGATACGCTAGTTTTCCTAATGTACACAATAATGGAGTTTAGCATCAATGTCATCGTTTGATTCTGGTGTGAGTGCAGGCGCGGAGACGAGGGAGGTGGCGTACACGTACGCAGTGCGATCGGCTGCGGTGGCGTACGCCGTGACGCAGGCATGCAGCCTAGGCAACCTCATCGGCTGTGGCTGCGACAAGTCCAAGACCGACGACTCGCCGTTCACTTCTAACGTTGTCGACGGCAGTGCCCGCTGGACGGACAATCATAGATGTACGGCCTAATAAACGTTTTTACTTTTTTGTATTCTTGCTACGGTTTTAAGGGTTTTTAAAATTTTTTTTCACTTCTAAAGTTCACTAAAAATTTTATCAAAAACTTCTAGAGGCATTTTTGGAACCACACAACGAATTAATAGGCCATAGTTGTGGCAGTTTACTTAGTTAGTATAGGGGTACATAGTTTTATGATTAGACGGCTGAATTTAAGTCGAAAAAAGCTCATCCCTTTCTCTCTCTGCCTCTCTCCAGTTCCAGCTATAATGCATCTATTGTGCATCAATGTGCATTAAGCAAGGGGTCGAACAAATTAGAGCTAACGATTTTTATTTAACATTTTCAAACTTTTTGCCACGATTTTTACTTTTGTTAACGTATTTTAATTTTTTCTAGAACGTTTTTTTTACATCTATGCAGACAACGGCATCAGGACGGTGGGCGGCGACCACACAGAAGGACCTACAGCGACGTCAGTGGCAAGCGTGTTCAAGTGGGGCGGCTGTAGCGCTGACGTGCGCTACGGAGTCCGCTTCTCGCGGGTCTTCCTTGACGCTCGAGAACTTCAAGAAACTTCACGGTCGCTGATGAATTTACACAACAACCGCGTCGGCAGAAAGGTAAGCTATAGCAAATTAGACGTTTTGCACGTACCGGTAGTAATCTGAAAAATCATCCACCAATTTTAATATTAGGACACTTACGAAACAATAAAAGTATTATACAGAAATAGAAAAATACGTAGGCCTACTGAAATTTCAGTGAGTTGTGGGATCACTATTCAACTATAGCTGTGGCCCGCTATAGTTTACATGTAGGGTTTTACCTTACTTGATAGCTACGTTATATCCCGTTTCCACGATCAAGCAGACATCAAGCAAACATCAAGCAACCATTAAGCAAATGCATTCAAAATACACGTACACGACGTGTGCTCTAATTGCTTGATGTTTGCTTGACGTTTGCTCGATGTTTGCTCGATGTTTGCTTGACGACTGCTTCGTGTAGGCTATACTTTATGCATGCTTCATATTTGCTTGACGTTTGCTCGATGTTTGCTCGATGTTTGCTCGATGTTTGCTCAATGTTTGCTTGATATTTGCTTTATCATGTAAACGGGGTATTAGCTATTATAGAATGAACCGTCGACTATATGATCTTCAGTGTTCTTAAATTGACTCCGAAAACTTGCAGAATACATCATCAAGTCCATGTATCCGCATTAAAGACTCATTGTCATTGTTGCACTTCGTCTAACGAAAAGCTATATTTGTTTTTTTCAGATTGGAGGCTTGGTTTGTAATATATTTTGTAACGAAAAATTGTGTGAAAAATTTTAATGTTGTGATTTGTGAATACGTTCACTGTAACTAGTAAGCCTAGCCCACGTGTAACTGACGTCGCATTCGGCGTCTCGTAAGCTTAAATGTCAAGGTAGCCGTAGCAGTTGCCTATTTTGCAAACGCAGACACGAAATCTCGCATACTGAAGAACGAACAGCCTATAGGTTTCAAATTAACGTAAGCGTATGTACGTAAAATGTCTATAGAAATGAATGATTTTCTTTAAAGGAGGGAGTGCATTACCAAATTTTTAGGCGATTATAAAAGTGACATTTGTCTGTAGGCAGAACCTAGCTGCGATTTGAACAGATCGTGCACGAAGATTATGTGATAATTGCTTTTTATTGTGTGCCAGTGTCCGTAACAATGTGTTCCACGGCACGGGCGGCATCAACGGGTGCAGTTTACGAATTGTTCACTTTGATTGGCCTCGACGACGTTGGCGTAACGCGTAGCCCTATCAATAGTCTTGTCACGTCAGCGTCACACGTGCGACGAACATTGATGATAAACTTTTTCATGATAAACGCCAAGCGGCACGGCGCGATGTCGGCGATGATCCTTGTATAATTAGAAAATCCGTCGGCGATTGACGTTTGCGATGATAGCCCGGACGAGAATGCTCGCGTGCAGAACATATTGGGACAAGAGCGCGCCGCGCGCTTGATCTTTGTCGGTGGTGCGAATGTCGCGACGTGAGAACTGCCGACAGTGATCGGTGATTGCTGGTGTATAGTACAACGCGCGTAGCATATCTCTCTCTCTCTCTCTCTCTCTCTCTCTCTCTGTATATGGCCGCGTGACATTGACATTAATAACATCAAAACGAGCCAAACACAACGTACCTGTCAGAGCGTTGCTTTTACGTGTCTTGCGCGTTTGTAATGAGATTTGGATCGACGGCGTCTTTTGAACAAAAACAGCCTCACGTTCATGCACGCCAATCCAGTCGCCAGTATTGCCGTCTTTTGTTAGTTCGGATTCACACTTTTTTGACCCGTGCTGAAGCCCACCATGTTCACGGTATTACGGTATCTTAATAAGCAACATAAAATAGAGTTTCTTATAATAGTGCCACCATGCAATATGGGTTTAGCTTACCTTTACACTGTGTCTCAAAAAAGTAACCCCGACATTTTCGACTGTAACTTGAAAATCAATCATTAGATTTTAATACTTTTTGGTAAGAATATTTCTGACACAACTTGCCATCAAATAACCGTTTAGTTTCCCACCTCACCCAGTGTATGCTTTTGCACTACCTAAGGAATGCAGATCAAGCGAAATATGTGTTAAAATAAAAAAAACTTGAAAAAAACATCCCCAACATTCTCGATCGTGCTTTGAATAAAGATTAGCAGATTTTAATAATATTTGGCAGAAATATTTCCGACACATCTGGCTATTAAATAAATATTTTAGTTTTTACCTTACCCAACGTCTGCTTTTGCACTAACTGGGGAAATCAGAGCAAGCATAATACGTGCTAAAATGAATGAAAAAAACGTCAATAAATTCCATCTATCCTAAGTTGTCGGCCCTAACAGCAGGTCTTGCAGCAGTGTGTCTACCAGATGAAGCTTAGAAATGTTTACAAAGTCCAAAAACGACAGGTAAAGCCTGGATTGGTCTGGAACAGAGCATTATCGATACTGCTGTCAATGAATGGAGAAAGCGTCTCCGTCCCTGTGTTCGCATAGTGGGCCAACACTTCAAGCAATTTTACTGCAGGCAGTTGAAAAAATAGAAAATTGAATGAAATGTCAGCCACAGTGTCAGAAATGTAAACTGAATGTGTTTTTATTTGTTATGTTAATTAAGCAATCACATCGCATTAGATAATCTATCGTTTCTTCGATGAATAAAGATGTATATAAAAAGTGGCATTTCGCTGGCTGTGCTTTCCCCAGGTACTGCAGAAACAAACGTTGGGTGAGGTGGGAAACTGAACAATCATTTGATGGCAAGTTGTGTCAGGAATATTTGTACCCAGAATTATTAAAATCTGATAATTAATTTTTTAAGTTACAGTCAGAAATGTCGGGGATAGTTTTTTGTGACACAGTGTAGATTCATTGCGGCTCACCTAACCATTTTTGCGGATCCTGCCCCCTATAGCGCCGTGTGTTTCTGATACCATAAGCGAAAAATATTTTACTCTTGCATTTAAAACACATTTGTTGCTGCTGAAACAATTAGCCTAAGTAACCGGTGGCAGGGGCGTCCATCTCCTGTCAGCGGCAGGAAGCAATTTTCTCCTCACCAATTTGGACCATCTTCCCCGTCCCGTTTCCCTTTCTTTAGGCCTACGCTTCTCTTCCGCCGAATTTAGCTAGGGGATCTAGAGAGCGCTGTAAGCTTTCAAAACAGGGTCCGCAAACGCATTTTAAGCTCTAAAAGGCATCTCATGCCAACATTACACGTCATTCATAAAATTTTCATATTCGTATAATATAAAACTCAAATAATTTCAATATGATTTGCGATGGCGCCCCACCGAAAAATGTTTGCAATTTGCCACCGGCTGGAAAATTCGCCACCTCCCACAATTTGCTATTTTTTACTAACCACAGCTTTTTTCAGAAAGCATCATGCCTCCACTTGTCAATGGAATGGACGACTCTAATTTGGGAAGTTGTAACAATCGTGAGAATGAATGGCTAAATGAGTGTTGACGTGTGTGTACGTGTACATGCAGGCGCTACGTGACTCGATAGCGACCGAGTGCAAGTGCCACGGAGTGTCCGGGTCGTGTTCGATGCAGACCTGCTGGGTCACACTGCCGCGCTTCCGTGCGGTCGGCGACCTACTGACGACTCGTTACCGGCGCGCCCGGCATGTGGAACCGATCCACGGCCAGCGCGCCATGAGACCCGTCTACCTGCGTCTACGCCGCCGCCCGTCACGACGGCGTTCGACGCCGTCACGTGACGTAAAGCCGGTGCGTCGGAACCTCGTCTATCTGGACGCGTCGCCCAGCTACTGCGAGTTGGATCCGACCGTCGGCTCACTGGGTACCCGCGGTCGACGGTGTAACCGGACGCTGCACGCCGGGACCGACGGCTGCGAGTCCATGTGCTGTGGACGAGGTTATGACACGCGGCTCCACACCCGGCGCTGGCAGTGTGCCTGCAAGTTCCACTGGTGCTGCACCGTCGAGTGCCAGTCTTGTAGCGAGCGCATCGAGCAATACACCTGTAAATGACTGCAGATGCAGACTCAAGGCTAGAGTATCAGACAACGCAACAGATGAGTAAATGAGCAAGTAAGTAAGTAAAATCGTGCGCCCAAACGCCAGCTGAGTTGGCTTGATCTGTCGTAGTTTGTAGGCTATTACTACGTATATTACGGACATTGTGTGTTTGCATTGGAGTATCATTCATTCGTGTAATCGTTTTTTTTTGCGATTGACAGTTAAAGGCGACTTGCTTACTTACTTATTTACTTACACAACAATAGCTGAGGACTTCTAAGACACGAGTTGGTCGCTGATCCGTGAGTTTTGTTTGTGAGAGAAAAACTTAGGAGAAAAAGACATGGAAAAGAGATGAGTTTTCAGCCGAGAATGGAAGACAGGTTGACAGCAGGTCTGGTAGCCTATCAGAAAATGAGGACTGAGACGAGACTGTATGATGCAACTGACTGATGTGGAACACAGCCGCTCTTCCTGATTCGCTTCGCTGTGTCGCACGAAATCAACGCTCGGACAGTAGACATCAAGAAATGCCGATGATGCAGTGGTAAACTGAAATAGTTTTATTGTTCGTCAGTGGCTCTTTACTCCCTAGTCATGTGCAGCATGTATATAAATGGTGTATTTTAGTATGGACACTGCGATCTGCTTGCATAAGCCTAAGTGAATGCTATGTGATTTTTCTTTGATTCTTTTTGGGAGTTAGCAACAGCTGATTATTATTCAAGATGTCCCAGTTTCTGCTCATTGTAATTTGTAATTGTATTTCACTGCTTGAGGTTGATGATGTCTGTCCACTACTATTTAGTATTTGCTGGCATGTCATGTTGTTTGGTTCGCTTTAGGTCCAGTTAACTTTTAAACTATTGCACGACATTTTATAGGCGCTACTTTTAGCGCATGCATAGTAATTGCTACGATCGCCACCAGAGTGTTGTTCAGTTCAGACAGTAGAAATTTCTTAGAGGTCCGTTGCATATGCCTGGATAAAAACATGAGTTTTCAGCCGAGCTCTGAATTGTTCATGACTGATTGTCATAGAGCGCAGATCCCCAGGCAGACTGTTCTACATGTAGATGAGTGGCGCTGCAACTCGAAAACTCCGTCGGCCGAGCAGAGTTCTTGTTCGGGGAACGAACATATTACCACGCCGAACCGAACGAAGATTGGAGCGACCTGAGACGTCAGACACCGGAATACAGACGTGATTGAAGTATGCGGGACCCGTGCCACGGACAGAGTCAAAGGCAGTAAGTGCCATCTTGAACAGTATTCGCTGTGGCACTGGTAGCCAGTGGAGGACGTCGCGCAGTACACATCGCGTTGTGTGTTCATTCCGATTTATAGAGTTATTGTAAAAATATTAAATATTAATTGCAGAGCAGATCAATTGTTTCAGCCGCGGTATTTTAGGTCTATAACTCTATGCAAGCTTTCTCTAGATATAGCAGTAGTGACGGCCAAGCCTAGCTGAACTGAGTTGTTTTGTCAATAATCTCTGACACAACGCGTTATTTACGTACTTGTACACGTTGTTGAATGACGTCTGCTTCAACTAATTAACAGTTGTCGTTATTACAGCCTGTCACTGGCTGTTACAGTGTCGCATGCATGCAGACGAAAACATGGTCTGTGCGAACGTAGGCCTAATTCAGTCATTTTAAGCGTTGTTTACAAAAATTTTAAACTAGGCCTACATCGGTCTAGTTACTCGAGACCGCTTTACGCATTTAAAAACATCTGTAAGCGAATACGCACTTTGCTGCACAAATTATGCGTTTTTTGGAAATCATCATAAAAATTTGAAAGAAGATAGACCCATGCTCCGCCGTAGAAATTGTAAGCCTTGCCGGCTTGAGCTGTATACCTGTTAAGCCGTAGCCAGCTGTAGAAAGTGTGGCTTAAGGCGGCTGACAATGGGCCTACGACTCTGCCAAATGTACGCTAAGTTTTTGGCTAAAGCAGTGTCGGTTAAAACGGTTAAAGCATCAAATTTCAATTCTCTTACAAACAGCCGCAAATTTCAGGCTAAAAATATGGTTGTTTAAAATGTCAATTTTGTCAGTAACTTTTCATAAATCAGGGACTAAATCCCCACATTTTGTATTTTTGGAAGACTGCAGTATTCCGACAAAATTTTTTGACATGCTAAAATTGTAAGGGCATTCAAGCCGTTTTGAGCCGTCTAGCCAACCGTATATATCGTAAGCCGTAGCCGACCTAAGCTTTCTAGTCAACCGTTAAGAGCAACAAGATAGCCGTAAACGTTTTAAGCTACGTACGGCATGAGAGTCTATCAGAAACTCTTATTGTTGGGTAAAGTTCATGCGGATATTCGCGGATGTTATCGGGATTCCGGAAAATGCACGGACGTCAAACAAAATGTGGAGTGGTTGCAAAATGGCTATTTTTACTATATACTTTCATACCTTTGAAATTATCTTTAAAGTTGTAGGAAACATTATCATGCACTGACTGTAAAATGCGTGACCTTGAATGATCTTGAAAAGTTGAGATGCCAAAAATTACGTCAAAGTACGGTTTTTGTGTCGGTTTAGTAATACTTTTTAACTCGCTTTTAATTTCCATTATAGGCGACTATATAGGCAATGTGAAGATAAACAAATTAATATACTTTTTCGTGTCTGACGTCTCAAGTGACTTCAATCTCCGTTTGGCTGGGCGTGGTAATATCACAATACAGGTCTATAAGCATCTTTGATGCGTATATAATGTAGGCCCCCTACTGTGGTGATATGTTCGTTCCGAGAACAAGAAGCCTGCTGGTACAACGAAGTTTTCGAGTTGCAGCGCCACTCATCTGGAACAATCTTCCTGGGCATCTGTGCTTTACGACTATCAGTCGTGTCGTGGACAATCTAGAACTCGGCTGAAAACTCATCTTACGCAACAGACTTTCGAAAGTTTTTTTTAAAACAGTGTATTAATTAAATTGAACTACACTTTCACTGCCAGCAACAAAAATAGTCGCCATGGACTTTATATTCTGCCAATATAATAAAAATTTTGCGGATATTCGTTTCCAACAGTTCTCGAACAGGGATCGAAGAACCGACGCTAGCTAGTGCAGTGGTCGAGAAAAGCGATTTTCATGCCTTTAGTCGCCATATCTTCAGAACCCTTAGAAACTAGGCCAAAGTAACTGCTATCGTATAAGCTTATGATAGCATGGACTGGACTGTGTAGGATATGTGGATTGCAAGCTCTTAAGCTCACAAGTCTAAGGCCTCGCTGTGGGTGCGGTCGCGTACGTGTCATGCGTGTGTCCGTTGCTATAGAGATGACTGAGGTAAAATTTCGCTGGCCAACCTTTGCTGTTACGAAAAAATCTGTCTTTGATCAAACTTTGACCTTAGAGTAAGTTTCAGAAAGTTTACCTTATTTATTTTCGAAAAAAGTCAAACGTGATTCAACTGAAAGCTGTCTGAAAAAAGCCAAACAGTCTCAGATAGAAGTTAATGTGCGAACATTACTTCTGTCGGTATATCTTCCATGAAAATATACAACAATTTAAAATTGTATAAACACTGAGGTGCTTGCACTACAGTAGGCTATCTTAAGCGTATATAGGTTATTCCAGTGATCGATTACCTATAAAAACCCCCAAAAGAATTGTTAAGAGTTAGGCCTATATAGCTGACGAATAACAAAATGCATGCGACTGCCCGTTATGGTCGGCTAAAAACGTATAACAATTCGGACAATCGGGCACATGCAGTGTCTGCGCAAGCCTATCGTCGTTTTTTCCCGGCAAATTCAGAGATTAAATTGCCGGGGGGGGGAGTTGAGGGGGTTGAACTGTTGTATATCAACTGTTCTCTCAACTCTGCTAACACACTGTCAAATTATGTACTGGGGGGTCAGCTATATACACTATATACATACAATATTTACACCTATCGATGAAACGTTCAACCCCCAGTTAATTTTTCACTATTCAAACACTGAGCAAACCTGATAAAAAAACTATTTTTACCCCCTGTGCGCATATCCTGTTGCATAAAAATAGAAGCCATGACCTGTGTCGCTAACGTCCTTGACCGTAAAAAAGCTTTTAGGCAAAATTGAATAACACCGTTGGTCTAACGACCTCCACTGCACAATGAGTACGCTAATTTGTGCCATACCCCGTTTCAAAAAAGGTTTTAGGTTCTTAGCGAATTTATTTCATGTTTATGTTTGTTTCTGTATGAAAGCAAACAATTGCTGTACTTAATGAGATTCACACTCTCAACTGTCAATGAATGCAATTTTAATAAACAACGAATCTTTTTCGTCGTATTTTATTTTCCAGCGCAAAGCACGTGGTTTTTGCCGCAAAGTAAACAAAAGTGACGTCACTTTGTTTACGTTTCGAGTAGGACATGTCTTAATTACTTATTTACGTCATGCCATTCGACAATATGCTTGTTACAGTTCTTTGTTGAGGATTTGTTTATTTTGTAGTTTTCGATTCAAATGACTGTTTAAGTAACAGTTCAGTCTGCCGTTATTTCCTAGTTATATATTCTTATAAGCTAAATTGTCCTACATTTAATAGGGAAGCTAGTAGGTACTAAAATGGCAGCGTTCCCTGTAATTTCGCAGGTAGGCGTATCCCTTTTTTATTAGCCATCAGAGATGTGCGGATCCCGAAATTTGGAGTCCGCGTCAGTCCGCGGATTTTGACCAAGGATCCGCTGTCAGTCCGCGTCCGCACTGAATACGCCTAGTCTTTAGTACATATGGTAGGTCTGCCCATTAGTCAGTAGGCCTAAGTGACAGAAATAAGTAAATAACGGCAGTATAGAAATTAAACATGTTTTTCTAAGTCCGTTAGCAGTTATTTAAAAAAAACACTCGTCACGGAACATGATCTGCGTCAGACTGCGTCCGCAAATTTTGTCTATTTTGGATCCGCTGTCAGTTCGCATCCGCACAAAATCCTGCGGATCTGTGTTCGCACACGGATGCGTCCACAGTTCGCACATCTCTGTTAGCCATTGGTTTATTTGGCAGGTTACTGAACTAAATACTGACAGGAGAATAAGACAACTATGAAAATATATTTAGCTTAATTATTATGATAAAGAATTACATTTACGTGATAAACTGTGTTATCTCTTGTGTTATGTGGATGCAAGCCAAGTCTGTTTGTACTGTAGCCTGCCTAGATGTAGACAGAGACGGACTATATGGGTGCAGGTTTCTGCCTCTTGGCATGCCTCTTGAATATATCACCACACATCACGTTCTATGTCGGTTTCTGGTTCATTGCAATTGAGTGTTAAAATATATGATATCCTGGTTTTTTTCAAATTTTATTTAATCTATTACTGTTGCTTAGTAATAAATACTGTGTGGTTATCATAGTCATGTATGCAGTGGCGTATTTAGGGGGGCCATGGTGCGATGCCCCCCCTTTGGCCCGACCATGAAAATTTTTTTACAGTCGACTTTATATCAAAAGGTGCGTTTTTTGTCGTTTTTCAGCAAATTTCATAAAAAATGGGCGAATTTGCGGCTTCCGTTGAACGTTCAAAAGCAAAAAGTGTTTCAGCTCCCCAGACCCTCCTTATATAGGCTCGCGTTCTGCGTGCTCACCATAGCCCCCCCTTTGCCAAATCCTAAATACGCCACTGATTTTATGCCATGTATGGTTATGTGTACTGATGTGTAGAATGGTTAGGGCTATGCTATATGAATAATTAGTCCGCCCGGAAGCGATAGCTTGCGGAAGCGGACTTATGTTTTAGCCCAGATGTTTTTTTATTTCTTTCCTCGCGAGATCTCCAAGATGCGTGGGCCGACCGGCGTGAAATTTTGCACGATGGTCAGTACTAAGCCGAATTTTATAATGCAGGTCCAAAATTTTGGGGGGCGCACCCCGAAAAAAATTCAGGGGCCATAAACATGCAAAATTTGGCCCGATTTCGGACGAGTTGGAAGTTCGGCGGCGGATATCTTCGAAACGGATGAAGATATTCAAAATCGGATAGTCATTCCGTCTACCGCGATTCCTCCTGCGTTAGGTGAAACAAATCCGGTGAAGTTTGGTCCAGTGACCTTGGAGATTTAGATGTGAAATTGTACCCACCGAAAGCGCATATTTCGGAAGACCATATTTCGGCCCCTAGGGGGTGCTGCACCCCCAAATTTTCACACGCACTAGAGAATGACCAAGTCTTACTAGCACACCCCCATTGGGGACGGCGGACCCCCTTACAACTTTTTTCAAAGGGGGTCAAAAATTGGCTTAAAATGTAATAAATTAGCACTTATAACTTTGGAGTTAGGGGGTGTAGCCCGACATTACTTTGGCACTTGACGTGTCTCTATGTTGGGGTGTTAACGCAAGTACAACATTTGGGGGCACCGCCCCCCTTAAAATTTGGTAGGGCAAAAAACGTCCAAAATTTAGTACGTTTTACGACAAATTTCGAGTTTGAGCGCAAATATCTCTAGAACCAATGAAGATAATGACATAATCTAAATGACGTTGACGAGAGCGATCCTTTCGGCGTTGAACAAAAAATTTTTTGTGAAATTCCGTCCACTACGAACCAAGTTATAATCGCTAATGTTGACCTACCCTAAGTTGCATTTTTCGGAAGACCATATTTCGGCCCATAGAGGGTGCTGCGCCCCCAAATTTTTACACGTGCTAGAGAATGACCAAGTCTTACTAGCGCATTCCCACCGGGGACGGCGGCCCCCCTTACAACTTTTCTTAAAGGGGGGTCAAAAATTGGCTTAAAATGTAATAAATTAGCGCTTATAACTTTGGAGTTAGGGGGTTTAGCCCGACGAAACTTTAGCACTTGACGTGTATCTATGTTGGGGTGTTAACGTAAGTACAAATTTTGGGGGCACCGCCCTCTTAAAATTTGGGAGGGCAAAAAACATGCAAAAATCGGTGCGATTTAGGACAACTTTCGAGTTTGAGCGCAAATATCTCTAGAACCAATGAAGATAACGACATAATCTAAACGTTGTTGACGAGAGCGATCATTGCGGCGTTGAACAAAAAGAAATTTGTAAAATTCTGTCCACAACGAACCAAGTTATAAGCGCTGATGTTGACCTACCCTAAGTCGACAATGCGAGTTCGGCGTATGCCAGTGCATTTGAGTTC
>Ga0209671_1003109_pt1 | contig 15757 bp, 6 predicted proteins | sample WorMetHERISLAND2_2_FD_187401 | JGI IMG/M metagenome (GOLD analysis project Ga0209671, IMG submission 187401) | Marine gutless worms symbiont microbial communities from Max Planck institute for Marine Microbiology, Germany - Olavius geniculatus... | ecosystem: Host-associated > Annelida >...
ATGCCAATTTGTTTTTGATTAAATTTTTTTTACAAAAAAAACTTTTTTAATTTAAATTTTTGAAGCAAGTGTGCACTGTTACAGACGTGTCGGACTTGGTTAAGAGGTTAGGTAATTAACCGCATTGCGCATCACTAATATGCAGTTTCTTATTTTTATCTATGGCACTTTCTCTTTTTCCGGAAGTTGTCGAAGTTGTTGTTTGTTTTCATTATGGTAGTATTTTTAATCTGAAGATTTTATCGTAATCATGCAACTATGACGTAGCGAACCGCTGCCCGAAATGTTAACAAACACACATCTTTACTATGGCTTGCTTATATTAGTGATCCTTTAAGTCTTAAAGACTGGTATCGTTTCAGCTCCAGTCGCTATTTCCGTAGATATTTTATTGCATATTACGTCTGCGGGTAAAAAGTGGATTGCGGATGTGCGGTTCTGCGGATGTTGCAACAGGTAACGCTGTAATTAAGCTGTAATTTATATAGTTTATCTCTTAACCCCATTCCTAACCCTAACCCATATTCTTAAGCCTAATCTTAACCCTAACTCTAACACTAGCCCTAAGCCTGTTGCGACATCCGCAGATCTACACATTCGCAGATTCACTTTCTACCATATTTCTGATTCTGTGTTGCAGGCGGACACGGAGGCAGCCGACATACAAGAAGCGTTGGAGAAGAAAAAGAAGCGAATGTTCCGCAAGTACACGTACCGCGGAGTCGACTTAGATCAACTGCTCGATATGTCAAAGTAAGACTTCTTGGTAAAAATTTACATTAACTCCGCCACCCCAGATTGCTTCAGAAGTGACTGAATTAGGTAGAATTAGTGTTGTTATGCATGTCTTAGACTAATTTAATTATGGGAAACTGCAAATAATTGACTATTGAGACCCGAGAACAAAGTCCACTTTTTGGGTGAATTCTATCATTCTAAAGAGGGTTTTTTTGATGGGGCCTATAAAGAAAAAAGGGGCTAGGTCTTTTGGGGAAAACAAAAAACACATAAAGCACACTAGTGCCACCACCTGGCGAATGAAACACGTACTAAACTCTGTAAGAATAAAATAATTTTACAGCTGAATAAGCCGCATCTACAACCCATAAAACTAGTTAAAACCGCTTAATGGCACTACCTAGCAAATGAATACTGTACCAAAAAAATTTAGAACAAAAATAAGCTGAGCGAACAGCAACATAAATCACAAATGAATACAAAAATCCCCCAAAACAGCGAAATCAATTTGCCACTCCTTTGGGAAAAAAATAACGAACTGCAGATACTGAATAAGCAGCATATAAAGAACAAAGGAATTAATATTAGTGCTTCTCCCCACTTAAAACCCCAAATTTATTCTCGGGTAGCAATATGTCAATCAGTATGCCCCTCTTAAGAAAAGTAATATGCTTTCCATGTAGTCCTTAATGGACATAGATGCCCCAGTTTATATATATTTTATTATAACACATTAGGTCTCATTTATTTACAGCCAAAAGAAGAAGTTAATATCTCTCATATATTTATCATTTAGCCATGCATTGTCTGATTTGTGTTGTTTTGTGTTGTTCAGTGAGCAGCTAATGCCTCTGTTTAGTTGTCGAGTTCGACGGCGGTTTTCCCGAGGTCTCAAACGCAAACCGATGGCTCTTATCAAGCGTCTCCGCAAGGCCAAGAAGAACGCTCCAGCTCTCGAGAAACCAGAGGTTTGTCCCGTGGTTGTCATGTAATAGCATTGCTAGGTGGACTTAATGATGACGGCTTGCTAGCATGCATCCCATTGAGAATGGGGGTCTTGCAACTACTTTTGAAAATGAAAACTGAACAGTCAAAAATTGATTTAGAATTTAGCATATTAGCCGTAATTATTTGGAGCCTCGGGCGTAACTTCATGAAACTTTCCAAGTGCCGTGAAGTAGATGTGAGAATTTGGGTATGGAAAAACTTCTTGGGCCTGCATCCCCACTGCACAGTTTGGGAGCCAGGGTTGATAAAAAAATCATGATTTTTTAAAGAAAAATTGAAAGCATCAATTTATTTATTTAAATCGATTTTTTAATATTTTTATTAGATTTTTACACTATTCTATTCTATCTGTGATAACCAATGTGCTACCTTTATCTGCTAGTTTGTGGATGACAGTAATTGGCCTTGATTAGAGTTTCTTTTTTAAAAAATTACATGTGTTATTTTTATAGCAGCCTGCTAAATTACAATTTCAACCTGGCGTTGCATTCTAATGTTTGTGAATGATAATGGGGCCGGCTGCAATTTGTCAGACTTTTTAAAGCAAATAGTAGACAATGATGAAGGCCATAACATTTCTAATACCTGTTAGCATGCTGATTGTTGAAAGTAACTACCAAAACAACATGAGCGATTAACAAGAGTCAAGGCCAAGTAATTAATGATGTTAACTTTGGTAAAGTATATCAGGTTAAGCTAACTTACCAGTTCAGTCCAAATATTAATGTAGGCAACAAAATAAATTGAGTTAGCAAGCACTAGAGTGCACAAAATACCAATAGTAGATTGCAAACTGAAAACAGCCATCACATTTACACAAAAATTTGTAGGTTTATATTCAATGATTTAAATTGTGATTTTTATTGTTGATTTAAATCATGATTTAAATCGATTTAAATCAATGATTTAAATCACTTGATTTAAATCGCATCAACCCTGTTGGGAGCACAATTTCAGGCAACTTCAGACTTTGATTGCAAATATCTCCAGAGCGTACTAGCTGTACCAGTTTATTTGTACTGCATTGACTACAGTAAAATTAGGTAAGGGTCAGTGAAATGCCGTAAAACTTTACACTAACAAATGGTTTTAGGGTTAGAACGATACTAGCATTGGGGTATTGGGAATTGCCCAATATTTGCTAGTACTGGGTTGTATTTGGTACTGGGCAATACTTTTCTGGGCTGTGGTATTCAGTACTAATACTGCCCAATGAGTTCTAAGTACCCACCAGCCACCCTCCGCCTGCCACCGACTGCTATCCTGTAGTGATGATCAAATGTGGCTGTCTCTTATTTCTGGTACAGCACGGCCACAGGCTGAGAGGCAATGGACAGGGAGTGAAAGGACATTGCACCCTTAAATGGTGGGCTGAGCAGACCAAACAGATCCTAATGCTTAGTTAACACCATTTGGCTAGCACAGTTAGCACAACACACTTCACTTCTCATGTTTAATTCTAGCAGGAAATGTGGCAGGAAGCTGATATCAGTATCGGCATTGTGTATTGGTATCGGAAGGACCCAATAATATTTGGTGTTGGATTGGGTACCGGCTAGCTTTTCTGCTATCATTCTAACTCTAAATAGTTTATGTGTTAAACATACACTTTGTGTTAAAACTAAGCTCTTGAGGGCTTTGCTTTGTTGCTAGTCCCCCATGTGAGTCATGGATGTTAGGCCAAACTAGGCTAGCCAACCGCTGGGACACATGATGCATGTTACAAAATCATGCTTTGTACGTCTTTATTGTCTGGTAGAAAGTTGTTAAAGGTACCTGAAGGTTAGCAATGTTTGTTTAACTTAATTCGACTGTGCTACATTGAACTGTCTGCGTATATTTAAGTTAATCTGAGCGTGTTGCAGTATTGTTGCGTATCTGTACAGTGTGTAAAGACGCACCTGCGTAACATGGTCGTGGTACCTGAAATGATTGGAAGTATCGTCGGTGTTTACAATGGCAAGACGTACAACCAGGTTGAAATTAAGGTACGATTTCCTCTTGCGGTGTTTCACGCTAGACTTACTTAGACTCACTTTGACTTAGGTCCTCCTTATTGAGTGACTGGCGAAGGCTCTACACTTCTTGTGGTCACTAGCAACTAGTGATTGCAATCCCAGAATTGGTTTCTCCATCCTGGATCTGGGATTAAGAAATTTGTTATCTCAGGATCCCGTCTTTGGTATTAGGCTCACAAATTGGTTATTGTGTATTTTTTGTATCACTATGATAACCCTACGAGACTCATTTCTTGCGTATGATGCAGCCTGTAGGTATATCAAGCTAAAAAGAGTGACTGTGACTGTTAAAATTCAACTTACAGCGCACGACAAGCACACTTTTGTGCATGAATAATGTTCGTGAGACAACTAAAATTGTTATTTTATCACGCAGCACTTGAAGGAGTACTGTTTCAACAATTTTTGGCAATCGCAAAATCTCTGGATTGTCGTAGGATTCAGGATTAGGTCAAACGGCAGCCTAGATTCAGAATTCCGCGCTTAGAATCACTACCAGCAACAGACTTGGGACTTGGCCTCCACCCCTCTGTCACCCATCATTTTTACAGTGTCTTTTTACTTATTATCATGTGTTCATTTTGCCTCAGTACATATTGGTTTTTGGTCCCCACTGTTGTTGGTAGGTCCAGCGTCTGATGATTTCTGATAAATCAATATGTGCATAAAATTCGCCACATTTCCAAATATCAGCATTTAGCAAGCATATTATTGTATAGCTAAAGGTAATTGAATTGGTCTTGAACTCGGTGTTTATATCATTGAAAACCCAAAACCATTTATACTGGAAGAATGCAGTTTAGTAGCATTGGGTTTAAATTATGAAGCACATTTTGTGTGTGTTGTCATTTGTAATGGATGTTGAACAGTCGCTGTAGAAATGATGGTAAGTCAAAATAACCATGTTTAGAAAATCAGACAATAATAATAATAGTAATTGGAAATATATAATGCACATGACTAAACACTCTGTAAGGGATGACTGTAAACTGTTCTATAGTATGTTATGGGGTTTTTTAAAGGTTTTTACATGTGACAGCAGGTACTGCTATATTGCATCTTAACCACCACAATTCTGTCTGTCCGTCCGTCCGTCACACGGTTCACCATCGGCTGCCTGGAAGACTCTAGTTACAGGATCCGTAAAGTTTTTGCATAAATTCGAAAGGGGTCACTCCCAGTGAGGGCGCTAAATGAGAGGGTGTAGGCAAAATTTGCGGTTTTTAGCCAATACGACTGCACAAGACCGGTCGCGCTCTCTGGCGAGCGTAAATGAAACATCGTTGCTGGGATTGGTGAGCTTAGATTCTGTTCGCGCCAGGCCTTCAAACACACAGCGCTGTCGTGTGTTCCCCTTTGCGTTACCTGGGCTTTTCTTGTTACGATGTTGTTTGCGTGTGTTGTGTGCACACAGCCGGAGATGATAGGTCATTACTTGGCCGAGTTCAGCATCACGTACAAGCCCGTGAAACATGGTCGACCTGGTATTGGCGCCACACACTCGTCACGTTTCATCCCACTCAAGTGATTGGCTCTGCTGAAACCAAGACACTTCCTCTCAGAGACAGTTGTCTGGACTGTGTTCGATTTTCACTGGGCAGAAGACTCGTTATGATATTGTAATGTCTGCTGGTTGAACCGTCACGAAAGTGTATATTATACATCAACGACCTTGCTGTTTAGTGTTGTCTTTTAAATCTTATCTGTACACAGTTTCATAAAGAAGTTTATCACAGTCTGACTGGGTTATGAAAAAAAGAAAATAGAGTGCCTCTTTACGAAACACTGTGTACTGTTATTAGTAGTAATCAGTAGGGCCGATAGTTTTTCGTAAAAGAATTTACCAAATTCCACAGGCCAGTTCGCAAAATCTGCGGCTCACCGCTGAAAAATTGTCTAAATTCTGTGGCTTACCATGGCCTTCCATATTTGCATAAACTAAGCTCTGTCTGTTAAAAAAACTACTTTTTGGAGGCTGGCATGGTGCTCAGTTATGCTAACAACATACAAAGAAAATTATCGATCTTTTTTTTAAAGTGCAATTGGTCGCCGTGTGTTTATTTACGATTGTGCCGTATCACCAAGGTAATGTTAGTAGGGATGCAGTTTTAGGCAGCTTAGTTTGATTTTTTTGTCCGTGATATAGTTAGTCTAATTACATTATCAAGCCGACAATCGTACTGACCATCGGTCATTTCTCAAAATTCTGCTGCAGTATCAAAATTCTGTGGAACAGGGCAAATAACGCGGCCCGCAGAAAACTGGGCCCTAGTAATCAGTGGCATCATGGCTTAAAAGTGGGCAGGAAGTTAAAACAGTTTTCTGACGGATGAGATGCTAACGTTAGTTTTGCCATCAATGTTCCCAAAAATAGCGATTTTTTCAGTCCAAAATTCTGAATGCAAATTTTCCAGCAGTCTTACCATTTAAGAGGCAGTTGGCCCTGCTTTAATATCGAGGACATACCCAATATGTGCAAGGTAAGAAAGGTAAAGGTATCCTATACTCAATAATGAGCATAGAGTCCGGAGCTGATCCCGGTCTCTAGACAGTCAGCCCGCATGTGACGTAGTCATAAACCCGGTGGTAGGCTGCCATTACTTTCCACCAGGCCCGTGGTTACCTTTCCAGCCAGAGAGCATCACCGCTAGAGATTGCAATCCCAAATCCCGGATAACAAAAATTAGTTTGAAATGTACTTTTTCACACGCTCAGTAATACAAACAAAAATTTTAGCTATCTTATGAGTAAAATATTTTATGTGCACTAGAGTCTTACTCCTTAATGTGCACTAATTTGTATTCTGACAGTTACTGACAGCCTCTACAGTTCGAATACATTTTCAGTAGGATGTATACTACATGTTATGCATGAAATAAGTCAATTGTAGATACCAGAATGATGACCAATCTGTAAGCCTAATCCCGAAATGGGATCCCGGGATTACATATTTCTCAATCCCGGGATTGCAATCACTAGTCACCGCCCTTTGACTGGTACCAAATTATACTGCTTGGTGACAGGCATGTGTGTGAACAACTTGCTCAAGGTCATTACCTAACAGTGCCCCGGCTTGGAGATGATCCTGGGACTTTTCAGTCACCAGTCTCGCTTGATATTACACTGAGCAAGATAAAAATCATCAAATTAAAACAATAGCAACTAAAAACTAGGAGTGGTAAAAATGTCGGATTTGTCAAGTAATCAATTGTGCGACAAAAATTGACAAAAGCATTTTAATGCATTATACATAAAATTGAAATGCACCACTTAATTTTCATTCACACACAGTCGCTCCAGCATTAGAGCGGACGCATTAGTTTAATACATAATACAAATACTATAATCAAAACGACATCCTTTCACAACACACCTCTGTAACAATATACCATGCAACAATCTTAGACTCTTAGATACAAATTTATTACGCTTAGTTGCCATATCTGTCCAGTGGCATAGCCAAAAGGGGGGCTGGGGGCCAGCCCCCCAATCCTCCAGACAAAACATAAGCATACATAAAATCTGCACGAAATTTGCCAATTTGGTCTGCTTATTTTCGAGAAAAAATTAAAGTTGTTTCCACCAGATCTCATTTTTTAAAGCTAAAATGTAGCAAATTCGATTTCGGCTGGGGCTTCACCCCAGACTCCGCTGGGAGAGCTCTCAGTGCTCCCCCATACCCCCTAGCGGGATTTTAGAGGCCCTGCTTCTAAAGTTGACACACTAGCCAGGAAACAGGCGCCTGTTGTCTGGTGCCAGAAACCATGACACACAGTCAGCAAATGATGCCGACAAAAAAAAAACCAGACAGATTCATTTTTTCGTACTGTTCTACGAGTTAAAAAATACATTTGTCACTCCACTTTATCTTTTATTTTTGTTTACCAACAAACGAGCAGTGCTATCATCTGCTCAGACTGACCAATCACAGTTCAGCTTTCCAGCCGGTTTCCGGCACGAAATCGAACATGCTCTAACCAGCGCCAGATTCTGGCACCAGAAAAGTATGACAGACCGACCAGTTTCGCCTGAAACTGGCCAATGTGTCATCACTATAAGGGAAGGGAGGGAGGAGAAAAGGGTAGGACGGTAAGGGAGGGGAGGGGCAAAAGGAGGAAGGGAAAGGGATACGAGCCCGCCATTGAAGTAAGTGTTTTTGCTGGCTTTTTAACTACAGACAACGAGCACATTTGATGTCAACAAGAGCTAGATAATGTTCATTTTTCTATGAAAAAAATGATATGTAACATTGATACAAGCACAAAGTAGGTTCAAGCATTTGTTTTTTTCCGTTGCAGTATACACTGCACTATCAAAAAGGAGAATAGTTAAGAAAATTTTTTGAACCCCTGTGACATATGGCACTATATTATGTGGTTTGATTGACTGCATCTCTACACTTTACCTAGCTCAACTATTTAAAAGCAAGAAATTTGAGCTGATGCTCATGAGACGCGCAAGAACCTAAAGCAGTTCCTGTTCGCAGGTAATCTTGGTCTATCTCCATCCATTTTGTCACAATTCACTCTTCTGCAGCCGAAAATTGCCCTATTTTGGGGGTAAAGGTCATTCAAGGTCGTCGATGTTGATGCTATTAAAAAGCATGTCATCGGTGCTTGTTACGATAAGCAACATGTCTGTGCTTATCTGCAACCGTTTTCACAATAGATAAGCTAATGGTGGGAAAATAACCACTTTGACAACCGTGTGAAAGTATGGGTCGGGACTTGGACTACTAAAATGTACATTCAATGGCAAAATTATCATGTGCAGGTTGTCTTGGTCTATCTAAAGCCATTTTGGTACAATTTACTTTTGAAATAAGCTTATATGTCGCAGCCCAAAATCTCTAAAAATTCACCAAAACCTAAACCCTAAAATTTTAGCGGTTCAAGGTCATCGATGTTGAGCTTTCTAAGAAGCTTGTCGCCAATGCTTGTTGTCATAAGCAGCATGTCTGTGCTTATGTGCAACCCTTTTTACGCTAGACGAGCCGACAGTGGTACAATAATGTCTTTTTAGGGTGGGTGCTCCTCTTTCACTCCCTCGTTCGTGGGGACCCCTTCACCAAGCGGCATGAAAATTTGTCACGAAATACTAGAGACTAGGCTATCATACTGTCATAACCCAAAGTCTCTATCTCACCTGGTCTTGAATCGGTACCGGGTCATGACAGACAGACAGACACCAAGCCAGAATCACCTTAGCTAATATGCGCTATATGCTGTAACAAAGAAATGGCGTTTAAAATGACAAATGTTATTCAGCTTCAGTTGGACTGGGTGCATACAGTCGTGGAATGTAAAGTTCAATTTTCCAGGCCTGTAAAGTCCTCGAATCAAGCCAGTTGATTTAGTTAACATACATAAAAATTACTTTTTCGATATGGACTCAACTTAAGTCCTAGAAAGACGTGTAAATGGAAATTGAACATAAGATACTGGGAAATTAATAAAAATCCGCTTTCAGTGATTTGTACACACCCTGGTTGGACAATTGCTGGCAGCAAAATATGACAACTAAGCAAGCAGTTTTTGTTCAATCTTCACAACATTCTTGCGGCACAAAATGCACTCAGGAGCCACCAGTTTTCAGTGCAGTTTATGAGTAAATATGCACAGTGCACGATGCAGTCAAAAGGCCCACCAAATCGTTAATTGACCACTCTTGAATATGCACAACTTGATGTACAAAATATAGAAATAATATTAATGAATATGTTGCACAGAATTACACATTGCAGATTTTAAGTAAAATAGAACAAAACTCTTACTGTGCAAAGCATGCAATTGTCAATAGCAAGGTCACATGCTTAGGGACCAACTTAATTCACGATTTCACGGCCGTGACATTTTCCGTGAAATTGGCCTTCTTCCGTGAAAAACGCCGATTTCCGTGAAATCCATGATTTTTCGTGAATTTTAGCGCTTTATAGTTTAATTTATGACAATTCCAGAGTTTTATCAGCAGCTTTTGTACAGATGTTGCTGTTTGCTATGTGTTGCACTTTAGCACTAAGTAGCTGACATTGACTGTCTTGAGTCTTGACTTAGTGTAGTAAATATTTTTTGTTCAGAAATTTCTTCGTTCGCATTAGCGCAGCACCTCAAAATAACGTCTCTGGGGCCCGTGAATTTTCCGTGAAATTTGACACATTTTAAAAATTCTGCCGTGAAATCATGCATTTTTTCCCGTGAATTCGGTTGGTGACTACACATGCTCCGTAATTCACATGGGTCATAAAACGAAGACACACAATCAACAAACTTGTACGATAAACTTGATGTAAATTTTTTTGTACGAAATTTAGTAGAAGTTTTCGTACAAAAAACACTAAACACAGCAGAATAATCATACCTTCCGATTCCAGCTGCCTGTTTGCTAGATTCTAACACAGAATAAAGCTACAGTATTTGGTAGGGTTGCTGTCGATCAGTAACCTTTTAATCAATTAATTTCCAAAAATGGTCAAAATTTTAATCTCTTGATTTTTAAGGATTAATAAATTAATTAATCATTCATTTCTGGACCCCTGCTATTCGTCGCAATAAACTTGTGTAAGTCAGATATCTCCGCCCCCCCAATACCACAAGTTTGGATCTTTTGATCCCAAAACCAAATAAGTTTTTCTCCGCCCCCGCGTAGCACTGCTGAAAAAAGATGGAGAAAATCTACGGCTACATGCTGGAAATGTTGCAGAAACCAACTGTGACAACTGTATCCTTAGCACATTTGACAATGCTGCGAGGTTTGAGTTTTTGACCCCAAAACCAAATCCATAAGTCAGTGCCGTAACAGTGCGGTAACTTCAAATTTTCAGCCCCCAGCAAGAAAATCTTTCAGGGCCATCTCTCCTTCATGGTTCCTACTACTCTGCAGAATACATCTTCCCTGACTTTTCCCTGACTTTCCAGAACAAAATGAATCGTTTTCCCTGACTAATTTGTTCATGCGAAATACCAATGTTGGCTTTCAATCATTTGCAATAACACTAGAAACGAGGGCGGCAGAACAAATGAAAAAGTAAAAGTATAAATAATCTGTGAGCCAAGCGAGCAGAAAAAATTTTGAACTGCTGTATGCAGTGTGCGTGCAACAGTTCTGTTTTTTTTCTGCATCTTGTTAACTTTTGCACCATGGTACTTTTGAATTCCCTGACTTCCCCTGACCGTCTGGATTTTCCCTGACTTCTTAAAATTCCCTGACTTCTCCTGACCGTAGGAACCATGCTCCTTTCTTTTCCGCTCCATTCCCTCCCGCCCTTTCATGATCTCCCTCTCCCTTCTTTCCCACTTCCCCCTACGCTTCCTTCCCTACAAGTATCCCCTCTCAATGCAGCTATAGGAGGTCTGGGGAGCTCCCTCACTGGGGTCTAGGGGGACGGAGCCCCGGCTGAAAACGTATTTTAGACAATTTTGGCACCTCAGAAATCGCATCTAGTGACATCAAATTTCGTGTTTTTGCTCTGCCAAAAAATAAACACCATAATTTTTGGCCCCCTAGGCTCACAGGCTCCCTGCAAAGCGGGGTCAGTAGTTACATCACCGGGCCATAAACTACCCGAACATAAATTTGAAACGCCAATCAATGCAGCATAGCACAGAATCAGTATAGCAGACACAGGAACGGACATAAAAATACAAAGCTTAGAACTGACTCTGCCTCCCAACAAATGGCGGAAGCAGCAGCATTGAGGGTAAAAAAGTGGGCAGGGCAGGAAATTGCAATCTACCAGCAGATGCTGAAAATTTCCGACGTACAGTTGTAACTTACAGACCGTGGCGACAGAGTGCTCAAAATTCCAATTTTGCTGCTAAATTCCCTCAAAGTAGAGGTTTCCAGCTTCAGATTTTGCACTCGTAGATGAAAATTTACTGACAGAAAGACTGTCTGAGCCCAAAATTTTTGGGCATTTCCTACCGCTCCCCCTCCTTCAGAGGCACAAAAAAGACTGCGTAGTGGAAATCACATCGGATGTGCCAGTGTCGTGGGAATGTCGTGGGAAATTTGTCGCACCTGGAAAATTCTTCCCACCTCCATATTGTCATAATGTAACTAATGCTAACCCTAACCTCAACCCTAGCCCTAATCTTAACCCTACTCCTAACCCTAAATTTAACTCTATCCTTAATCTTAACCCAAACCCGTACTGCTGCGTGTGGGAATAATTTTCCGGCGTGACGAATTTTCCACTACACCGGTCGACCGCTTGAACAAGATCATTGACAGAAGTTTCTTGGCCGTACGTCACCAGCATATCACAGTTCAAAATCTCTGACTCACGATACTTGGCTGAATCATAAAAATACCACCAGTATGGTAACAGGTCAAATTCAATAGATCCTAACATCAAACGCCCACCTATGGGTCATCCCCGAGCGTCGGCGGTGCCTCCCGGGACGTCAATCTCCCAGTTGTCCATGTCCTTGCTTACTATCACCTGACAACCAAGCCGAGACCTGTTGCAACATGACAACATTCACCAGTTACAAGCACAACATCAGACGCTAGTGGTATAGCCTCAGGATCTTGGTCTTGCCCAGAGTTTTTGGTCCTGGGTTCAATTTGTTCGTGTTAGATGAAAGTCTGCCAGGCTGGTCTGCAACTGATCTTGTAGTGATAAATTGAATTCTAGTTTCATAACTGAAAGTTACTGCCGGTTAAACGATGTCCGAAGGACCACCGTTCCAAAACGCCGCCACGGTTAGGAATATGGTAAGGAACGGGGTCAGTGTTAGAGTCAGTTTAGCGTTTAAAGGGTACAGTTTGGCCGTAGTCTAAAACAGCTTTTTGACGGCCCTTCTGAACGGACCTGAATTGGCAAAACTGCTTAATGATTCTATAATATAGTTCTCTCCATCAGTTTACTGATTGTTCAGGTCTTCAATCAACTCATCGTTGTCTCTGTGCTCTCAGTCTTATTACTGGTCTCGGTCTATGGAGGTACGACAGTGGTTTGTCGCGACTGATGCATGATGAGCTCCGCTGGCTTGATGTCACCGATCGAGTACAATTTCAGCTCGCAGTGCTCATGTATCGACGTCTCCATGGAACTACTCCGCCGTACCTGATGGACAGTTGTACACTCACAGCAGAAGTCACTGGCCGTCAACATCTGCGTTCTGCCACTCAGCGGAAGTTGGTCGTACAGCGCTATCGATTGAACAGTTTCGGTCGTCGGCGATTTTCTGTGGCGGGCCCGTCGACTTGGAATTCGCTGCCAAACAGTCTTCGTGACCCAGAACTGAGTCTCGATACTTTCAAACGTCAGCTGAAGACATATATTTTTGCGAAATATTGGTGACAAAATGTATTAAGAAGCGCATTAGAGATCTTTTTGAGTGTGCGCTATATAAATTTACACTTTGCTTACTTACTTACTTACTTTCATCTCGTTTACATCACACGTGTTTCAGACTTCAAACCTCACACTGACAACGAACATAAGTAAAAGTTTTTAGTACATAAAAATGCAACAAAGGTGTTGAGCAATATGAGGGAGAATGCATTTTACATTGGTAAAGAAGAAGACAGCGACGTATGCCTAAAGAAAGACAACACAAGCAAAAATAAATGAATAATTTAAAAACACTTCAAAAATACCACAAAATCAACAGAACCTATACACTGTTTAAAATCATTGAGACTTCTGAAACTAACGCTACTCGGAAGTGAATTCCAAACGTTTATAATGCACTCACAGAAAAACGACGAGCATGCACAATGATTTGTACGATGCTTATAAAGTTTAAACTGATGTCCGCTGTTGACACAGGAGAACAAAACTCAAACAAACCTACATCTAAATCTACATAACCAAAAAGAATCCTGTAAGTCAATATTAGATCAGCATGTAGTCAACGAAGCTCTAGGCTGAAAATGTTCAGGCGTTTTAGACGTTCTTGGTAAGTATAGCTTTTTAATCCATGTAACCTACTGTTTGCAGCAGAATGTCAGAAAAAAAGATGTACTTATACACAACGAGAAAAGCCCAGCTAATGCAAAGGTGAACACGCAACAGCAGTGCATGTTTGAAAGCCCAGTAGAACAAATTCAGTTGCCAGAGGGCGCCAGACGACCGGAGGCTAATTATCTATAGTGTTTTACTTGTACTCACCAGAGGATGTGACCTCTCTTGCTCTGCCAACGCCATATCGGCTGGAAATGACAAATGTTCCCTACCCCCTTCTCATTTAGTGCCTTTGTCCAGGGTGACCCCTTTCGAATTTATGGAAAAGCTTTATGGTTCCTGAAACTAGAGTATTCCAGGCAGCCGACGGTGAAGATTTAGTGATCCTAGCTTGCACCGCTTTTGACTGATCCAATTCCACTCGTGTGGCGGATGGACAAACAGACAGAATTGCGATGGCTAAGACGCGCTTTAGCAGCAGCTGCTGGTGCGTGTAAAAAACTGTGTAGATCATCAAAAGACAAAGATAATTATGTTATGCAGCAAGCTGTATAATTTAATGTTGCAGAAATTAACGATTAATCAACTGATTGTATGAATTTATACATCTTATCTATTATGATTTCAACCCATGAGCAATTGAGCATTACAGTATTAAATGCCATTACGTGTCGCTGAGTCCATAGGCAAGGTCCAGCATATCAAGCTCCTCGTCAGTTGGCTTCTGAGGCAGTTTGCTGAAGTGTTCTTCGCTGAATATCAAATGACAAGTTGAACACGCCAGAGTGCCTTCACACGCCCCTGTGTGCATACACGGATCATTACACAGGTACCAAAAAGCTTCCAAAATCTGTACCCATATTATCATGCATGCTTTACAGCATTTGCACAAATTTTGTTGGGCTACTCCTGCCTCCAAAGTTATAGGTGTGCATGTGCTTAATTTTAAGCCAAATTTTTTTAATGTTTCTTAGACAAAAATGTTGTGGGACCTATCCCTAGTGTGGTGTGCACTAGCAAGCCTTGGTCATTCTTTATCAGGTGAAAAAAATTTGGGGGAGAGAGAGCACCAACTAAGAGTCAAGATATGCTCTTCTGAAAGTGTCAATTTGGTGGGTCTAAACCTGCATTCCATACCTTGTTGCTAGCAGACCAAAGTTCAGCAGATTTTTTCCCGAATGCGGGAAGAATCACGATCAGTGAGTTTTCTGACATTAGTTATCTTCACGCATTCCAGAGATAGCTGCGATTGAGTTTAACTGAAACTGCACCAAATTTTGCACATTTTTTGGATTTATTTTTTGGAGAGGGAGAGATAAACAAGATTCAATCAATAATTTGGTCTACCAGATTGGAGGGATGGGACTAAGAATACTGGGTATAACATCAGCAACTTAATCCAATGATGCAATAATCCTAATTTTTAATCAGAGCAGTGGACTGTAATCAGCTCAACTAAACAGGATTATAATCTGACATAGAAGATTACTGATTTGATAGGATTATACGAAAGCTTGATCAACACTGGTAAACATGATCTCATCAAATCCACTCTATGAATAACAACAGATATGGTTAACACCCACATTCCAGCCAGCCCACACAAACCAGTTGTATGCTGGATTTAGGATAACGAATACAATGCAGAAAAAAACAAATGCTTGTTTAATAAACAATCAACATCGTTAATGGTACAAAAAAATAAATACATGTGAAAGAATCCAGCTTTATTTGTCACATTACAGATACTGTAGTGCGCACTATGAATGGCAACAACTGTGGAACCAGTGTACATCAAATAAACTTTACAGTGTGCAACCGGTCGTTGGTCGCAGTGTCAGTTTGTCACTGGGCCGCTACGACTCAGTCCTCATCAACCGTCTTCGAGTTGGTCATACAAGACTTACAAATTCTTATCTCCTATAGGGACAGAGTCAACCGGTATGTGAAGCTTGCCTTTCTCCGCTCACAGTCAAGCACATTTGGTAGACTGCACCCGTTACAGTGCAGCACGTCAGAGATATTTTGGAGTGGACACACTCAAGGACGTTTTTGAAAATAGTGCATCTCGCAACATCATCGC
>Ga0209671_1003110_pt1 | contig 15755 bp, 14 predicted proteins | sample WorMetHERISLAND2_2_FD_187401 | JGI IMG/M metagenome (GOLD analysis project Ga0209671, IMG submission 187401) | Marine gutless worms symbiont microbial communities from Max Planck institute for Marine Microbiology, Germany - Olavius geniculatus... | ecosystem: Host-associated > Annelida >...
GCCCGGAGTAACTTACCTTCCCTTTACCCCCTCTTCTCAACGGGCCTACAAGGTCGTACGTACGCAGAAATGGGTGTACGTACATGCGCAGTCGCGTACAGGCCAATGCTCCGCCGGGGTCCATATGCCGTCGTCATAGTTACAATAATACTTGTCCGCGGGCACGATAGCGAAGTCAAACCCATCGTGACACGAAGGTTTACATTCGACGCCGTTCTCGTAATGCTGACAGATCAATTCACCATTGTTCGGCTCGATTTGGTTTGCACAGGCGTGCTCTGCATCCACAGCAATATCCACGCAACAGCTATACGATAATATTATTATTTCCGCCAAGTGTGAACGTAGTAAGCATTGGAGGAGATTATGAGATTGGTCGTTCTGTCCGTCCGTGTGTGTGTGTGTCCGTCGTCATTGCACCAACAGCGCAAGCAGCAACGCCAGCTATTACATTAACCTCCCTCCCCTGCTGCGAAGCGGCTCTTCCTTCTGCCTCCCATTTCCTTGTGTTTATATCACTTCACCTGGCGGAGATATGCACTCTCTCGAGCGCCTTCTAGCATTATTATTGATTTTATAGGACACTATTGCAACAAAACATTCATGCTTGCTAGAACTTGTTCTAAGGTTGTCGTAAGTGCAAACTGCAAACTTTATTCGTATAAATTAAAAATTTGTTTTATAACCAAATAAATGACTGATTGACTGACCGACTGATTATAAAAAGTGAAATTTGTTGCTAAGTACTTTTTTTACTGCATTTACTTGCATCGCACATTTGATTTCACATCAACCCGTCATTCTTTCTACGCTGAAATTAAAAGGTTACAACCACTTAAAAATCTGACGCAAGTGAAAAATATATTCAAGTCCGTAAACAAGAAAGTAAATTAGTAAGCAAACAGCATATTAGATCAACATAGTCTAGAACACACGTGCTTACATTAAAACACATTATAAGAAAAAGAAAAAAATGCAAGACAATAGAAAATGACGAAACATAAACGAATGACCTTGAACAACAATGTCAATGACACAGGTGGCGTTGTTGCCGTATCGGTCAGTAGCAGTGTAGTGAACGTGAGTGGTACCGAGTGAAAACTCCGCGGGTGGTCTGTGGGACTGGGTCACGCTGACTGGAGAGTGGGAATTGTCCGAGAACAGCGGCTCATCCCACGTGATCGTCATCGTGACGTCATCGTCCGCAGTGCGCCGAGTAAACGCCGGAGGTGACCGACACCTGTCGACGCGCGGCGCCTGCGTATCTGCCAACATAGTTACGCCGTAATCTGTAGTCGTTGCAATTTAAGCCTAATGAGATTAAAAACAAAGTATCAAAACCAATAAAAGATCAGGCTGTTTGACAAAGAGCCCGACGATGCCAACTGAAAACCACAAAACATAACCAGAAAACAGTAGATACTGTGATATATTGTTTCAAAAACGACACGCAAAAGTAGATGACTTTACGATCTATTGCCAACAACTTTCGAATTTACGGCTCACCATACCAAACGTGAAAGATCAGGGAAGATCTAGCGAAGCAGGTTTTCCTCCCAACTAGTATCAGAATCTTGGGTCGTGTGCCATAGGCAGATGAGATCAGGTGTAAACAGCTATAAACAATCACGGAAGTAAGAATCAATAACAGGTCTAAAGACGAAGGTAAGTCTATTTTTGACAGTTGGCATTCCTACGCATAGAGCTCTGAAGATAGTCAAGTGTAAAATAAGAAGCCTAGCTGTCTCTAGGGTAGCCGACCGTACTGGTTGTCGGTGACCTTTAGGGTCATCTAAGGTTATCAATTTGTCATTTGAAAACGACACGCAACGTCCTGTACGCGACATCCTATTAGTGATCAATAACAACCAAAGCCCTAATTTGCACCGTTTAGCGACAGTACATCCGTGGCGGACAGACGGATGATAACCATGACAACAGCTCGACCGTTACTAAAGTACGGTCGGCTAATAAAACACAAACATTTGCAGAACATTTTTTCAAAACGTTCTCGCTTTACGTGCAACGGCCTAGTAGACGAACCTCGGACGGTGATGGTGAATGTGCATCGAGCCTTGTTCCTGTTTGCGTCCTCGGCCGTGTATGTGATAGTGTTGTTCCCGATGGGCAGCATGACCGGAGGCATGAGCGCCGGAATGACCGTCACTGTAGGCTGGAAGCCGGAATTGTCAACGGCTGCCGGCACTCGCCATTGAACGTGACCTACACTCTCGTCCTTGGCCGTCTCGGCCTCAATGCTGGTCGGACATACGATCACTGGAGCCATCACGTCTGTGTGTTTGTGCATCATACATCCACAGCTCAGCGAATGCAGCATCGGCGTCGTCATCAGCATCATCAGTTTATTCACGAACAGTGGAATTCAGAAAAATGCATATAAATTAACACGAACAGCAAAAGCAGGGACACAAAAGCCATACGGTAGTGATCTCATCATCTTGGAGCCACGGAAGGTCACCTGCCATAAGATTACTGCCTCCCCCGATGCAGGTCAACGCGCCCCGCCTTATGGAATGTTTACACGATCCAGCAAACGTCCAGCAAATTTCCAGCAAATGTATTCAAAATGCACGTGCTAATGCCGGACGTTTGCTGGACCGTGTAAACACCCTATTAACCAAAGCAATGGAGGCCGCTACATGAATCACCTATCCTGGAGAATAGAAAGCTGAGTTGGCATACAGTGCAGGTAGAACTAGATGATAATATCAAATATACAGAGTAGGTCATAAAAACCGTCCCCCTACATGTCAGCTAACTATGTCTTCCAACAGTAATGTACACTTAAAGTCAATAACGCACGTTGAAATATAACCAATTCTGAGTAATATGTGCAAATTTCGTGCAAATATTTTCTAATCATTTCTAAATAGGATAAAATAAATGAAAGCAACCCAACTCTACAGGAAACACAATGGGGAAAACAGTACCAAGTGAGCGTCTCATCAAAAATCGCAAGCACTTCAGCGAAAGTGTGATGGTATCAGTAGCAGTATCCAAGACAGGCAAGACCAAGATACACTTTATCGATAAAGGAAGCAAGGTAGACGGACGTTACTACCATGAAACGCTGCTGCAGAACTGGCTTCTGCCAGACATGTGTCAGCTGTGCGGCGAGGAGTTCATTTTCCAGCAGGATGGCGCTCTGTCACACCGGGCGAAGTTAACGGTCGAGTTTCTTCAGCAGAACGTACCCAACTTCATTGAGCCAATTCTGTCTGGCTGCCGAACAGTCCGGACATAAACCCAGTCGATTATGCTGTCTGGGGTGTTCTGCAGCAAGATGTGTTCAGAGTTCCGATCGTGGGTTTGGAGGATCTCAAAGACAGAGTGCTTTCCTGCTGGGCCAGTCTCGATCAACAAATGATCAACAAAGCCACTGATCAGTGGCGACTGAGATTAAAACTGTGGTTAAAGTTCACTAAGGGCACACTGAACAGTTGTTTACTTGACTGTGACTGTTTTGTTGTTGTATAAAGTTTTCGCTGTTTTACTTAGACATATACGCAAGCACGTATTTCCATTTGTGTTTCACCATTGTAATAACACAGTTGGGGTGATTTGATTCTATTGTATTATTTGTAAATAACATTTTGACATACTCATTAGGTTTTGACATCAAAATGTGCAGAACAGACTAGCAATTTATATGGTGTGTCATTTTTCCATATAAACAAATGCAGTAGCATTTTAAACAGAATAATATAGGGGACGGTTTTTATGGCCCACTCTGTACGACATGTATCTAGTAGGCCTACATTTGGTTATAATTATACCGAAATGGTTTACCTGTCACTTATCTAACCAGGCTCGGCATAGGACAATTACATTGATCGAACACAGCAAAGTGACGGCATGTTGACCGCTAGACCACCTACCACCTTATATCAAAGTAAATGATACAAAACACAATCATAGTCGCAATGCAAGAGGACAAATGATTTCAAAAGTTTTTTTCTCGTACTTCAGGAAATACGTAAAACAGGTATACACCCACTCTGCAGTTTGTACTCTGTTATACCTTGTTTACACGATCAAGCAAACATCGAGCAATCATGGAGCAAACATCCAGCAAATGCATTCAAAATACACTTGCACGATGTGTGCTCTAATTGCTCGATGTTTGCTCGATGCTTGCTCTATGTCTGCTCGATGTTTGCTCGATGTTTGCTTAATAATTGCTTGATCGTGTAAACGGGGTATTAATTGACAGTTTCACGAAAGCATTGCGACTTGTGAGGAGGTATAGGCTCCCAGACCAGGCATATTCGTGAACAGGCACGCGCCTGTAAGCACAGCGCTGTAACTTAGCTCACCCACTTATAGGCAGCAGCAGCAGCAGCACCTGCAATAAGCTTATGCCTGATATAGCCTCGGCTGTTGACATTAGTTGCTTAGCAACATAGCACCGTACGGGGTTTTTCAACCATTCTGTGGCCTGCACTGACACCTGTATGTGTATATGCGCAAATTATGTTCTTTTGTGTGCCTAAAGCGTTTGAATAGCACAAGAGTGTTCTGGTTTTAGTGAAATTACAGACACTGTAGCCTTATGGCGCTGCACGACATAGCAACGAGTGCGACTGCTCTCTGAAAACGCTAATTCACGAGTTGTTATTGAAACGGCGAGAGCTAGAGTTACGACAGTTCATTTATTTTAACACTCTGTAAGTATATTAATTAGATAATCTTACAGTTTGTACTACTGAACTCATAGAAGCCCATAATGCTATAAGCTGTTAGGAATAGGATTAGGATTAGTGATTTTTTGTTACTCTTAGATAGGACACATTATTATGATAATTTTACTGATCTTCGACAAAAAACTGCTACTTGACATACCCCCTGGTATTGCCTATACACACTTAACTGCAATATGCACGGAAAGGGGCTCAAGCGTCCACTGCAAGCTAAGCTTAGCAAGGATTATGCCTAAAGGTAAACGTCAAAGGTAAAGGTCGGAATATAGCTCTTTAGAAGATTGAACTCCTCACAAAGCTATGGAGCGTCACCTGCCATATGGGATCACAGTAACATGCCATCTGACATAGGTGAACGCGCCCCGTCTTAACCCCAGCCATATAGGCCGGTAATCGATTTACCTACCCCGGAAGGATACAGGGCTGAGTTTACCTATGCGGCTGGTTACATTCCGACTTCCGAGATGGTTTACCTGCCCGCAGGCAGTCACTCATCGCAGTACTAACCCGGCCCGGCGTACAGTAACTTCATTGATGGAATGAAACGCATTACCGCTACGCCAAGCCTACGTCCGCAGAGAGTTTGCAGTTGTCGCCTGAGCATCCCAGCGCTTGGTCACTGTCAACGCTTGCGACGCTCGGTGACCAGACAGACGGCCGCATATCATGACGCCACACGGCATCGACATCTTTTTTTGTTGTTACATTGATTATGTTTTGTGCGAATGTACAGCAATGGATTCAAATGAGAAGACGATGCCTGTGACACAAGTTTCTGGGTCATCATCATCATCAACTGCAACAGCAGCAGCAGCAGCATCGGCTGCGGAGTCTGACAGCACCGAGGACAAAGAACTACAGCAACAGATGGAGCATTGGAGACACAGACTGACGGCGCTCAAGAACAACGAAAACTTCGAGGATAAGGTGACAGACGATGAACCCGTAAAATAAATTTGTAGACCTATATATCAACATTTGACTTTTTGACGTGCATGCGGAACAGTGAAATCATTTTTGGTTTTTTGCAGTTTTTGCTTTGAAGTTGAGAGCCCATACAAGACGGGACAGACGGACGAACAGACTGACAGTAAAGACGCATAATGCGACCTGTATAAAAGGGCCACGTGTTGAGAGTCGCTAGACTCAATATGTCGAAAATGTCTTCTTTCTGACCGTCATCACACAATGTTTATACCGGCGCATAGGAGGCGAGTAAGTTGTTTCGTGACATGAGAAAGCTGGCTCGCAGTGAGGCGTCGCCGCGAAAGACCAAGTTGATCAGTTCGCTGGTCGAGTGCAACTTTGTTGAACTGATACGGAAGATGTGGAAACAGTGTTTGCGTCCGGAGCTTCTGGATCAAGACGAAGATTTACCAAACCATATACTTACCTCACTCGGGGTAAGTACATGCCGGACGTTTTTTTTAAATATTTGGTTTTATTAATTGTATTCATTCTGCTTGTCTCCAAGTAACAACTCATTTTTGGTTTAATTACCGACAGTTTTTACTAATCATATACACGGTGACTGATAAGTAGTCAAGCGTACTCAGTGTGGCGTACGTTAATTTCTTGCTCGTGACCCACTACGCAGATTATAGTATGGATAAGATATTGCTAGAATAAATAAAAACTGGGCACCTAGGCTTCCTAGTGGATCTGTTTGCGGTTGGCTGTTAGAATGGAGATTAAACTTTTAACCTCCGACAATATTATTGTCACTACTCTGTTCTTTGCGCCTTGCTTTAGGCCTAACGCGGCGCCGAGCTAGTAGCCTTGTGCTGCAGTTGTCGACGAAACGATGGTTCTGTTGTTGCTGTGAATAAATATCGGTTGATTTGAAATGCAGGTCCAATAATTTGTGAATTTTGTGCAGGCGGTCTGGGCGATGAGCCACAACGTGGACGCAGTGTGCGAGTGCGTCGTTCAGACCGGTCTCTACGCTGACATGCTGTCAAACCTCGCCTGGGACTCGCTGACTGCTGAGATACTCAATGAGCCAAGATCAGGCGCCAAGAGAGACTTCGTGGAGGCACACATCGCCACACTGCACAATGTCGTCAGGAAGACTGAGGCGGCTCGCTCGGCGTTCAGACAACATCATGCACTCGACGTCGTACACAAGTTCCGCGCCTGCTCCGAGTTCCCGGTTAATTTCTCCAGTCTATTATTGATTTGTGCGTAGTAAAACTGTTGCAAAACTGCCATAGTGTTTGAGTTAGAACTAACGCAACGACCACAACACCAGACACCGTTTCTGCGCTTGTGTTTTGGCTCTTGAGTCGCTTGCGTGAACATTGTAGGCCTACATTGGGTCTTGCGTTACGTGCGTTGCGTTTTACAGAAACGCAACTTTTGGCAGTGCACAGCTACGTAAAACGAAAGAAAGCATTTTTATCTCCGCCAAGTGTAAGCGTAGTGAACATTGGAAGAGATTAAAAGATTGGTCGTTCTGTCCGTGTTTCTGTCGTTCCGTCGTTGTGTACATGATGACTCATGATGGCAGTGACGTCATTGCGCCAACTCTGTTATGGGGGAAACTCTGTAATGTGACACCGGCTATTACTTTTTCCTCCTTCCGCGAAGCGGCTTTTCCTTTTCCTTGTTGTATCGTGTAGGTGTAGTATTAGTAATAGTAATGTTTAAATCACTCACTTCACTTGGCTGAGATATGCACTCTCACGAACGCCTTCTAGTTAAAAATATTTTCACATTTTTTTTGTCGTTCGGAGCCTAGCGCTGGGAAGTTGACCCCTCTAAAACATTTTTGCATATGTTTTAGGCGTGCTTTTGTGTAAATTAAAACAAAGCAGCTGCAGAATAGTCGCTAAATGTTTTTCTGCTTTACATGTGACTACGGCGGCCTTATATAGTTTGTGTCGCTGTCATATGCTGTATGCAGATGATCGCTGGTCTAACGCTAATGATGCAATGTCATCTGATTACGGAAAAAGATAATAAAACATTCAGCGCAGACAATGAAGTCTTTCAGTGGCTCGCGTTCGTTCTCAACTGCTCCGTCGCTGGAAAACTCTTCCATGGTCTTGAGTTCGACGCCATTGAAGTCATCGAGGTAATAAGTTGTTAATATTAGTTTACAATGTTTGCTATCGTGTCTTACATCCACACTGCACTTTAAATGCATCTACCATTTACAAAATTACGTGCAAATGTGTCACTATGCTAGCGACAAAAATGCACTGCTTTGTTCGTTAAGCTCTGAGTGTTGCAATGTGTGTTGTCCGTTTTGCTGTTTTTGCTTAGACAAGTCAGATTCATTTTTATCGCCTTTGGTGTGCTGATTATTAGGTATTAAACTTTCATGTCGCTGTTTGTATCCCACTGCCGGTCATTCGCAAAAACCTTGAGCAAGTTGTCAATTTACGCTCCTACCCTCAGAAGCAAGCAGCACGTCGGTTTGGCTAATTGCTGTGGTGGTATGTCTGTGTGCTGCACCGCGAGTTTTCAGGCAGTGAACGCGTTGGCTGTGATCGACGACAACAAACGGAAGCTAGTCGAGTCGGGAGCTCTTGTTGCTGACTACATTCAGCTGCTCAGTCCAAAGCGTAAAGAAACCTTGCAAGCAAAAGCCGCTCACGGTCTCTGGCTACTGGCTTTCAACTGCAAAGACGCCATCATTAAACAACAACCAGGCTGTGTCGAAGGTTGATATTTTGTCGCTAAAATATCTTATTATGTGATACTGCAAAATGGTTGTTTTGAGTCACGGTGTATATGGTAGGCCAATTTGCGTGAAAAGAAAACAAACGTGTGATGTCGTCAAAGTAGACTCTTAAACCGAAACAGATAAAACAAAAAATTTACAGCGTTGAAATATATTTTGGTGCATCCCGCAACTTTCAGTATAGACGTGCAACATAAATATTCGCAGATTCTAATGTTGCATCAAAAAATGAAGTGGAAAAGTGATTGAATATTGATGCAACAATAGCGGCACATAAGAGGCGTATGTTAAATCCAAGAAAATATTACTTTCCTGTAATAAATAAAAGTAAATGCTTAAAAAACCGTTAATATTTAAAAAAAAATTATTTTGTTTTTTTTTTAAATCGTGACACACTTGATTTTGACAGGACATTGTTGATTTACATGTTGATTAAATTAGCTACAAGGTAACCATGTCTGCGTGGCGCTCCAGCATTGAAGAATCTGGAGAAATCGACGCAAAGTGAAAAAGTTCGCTTAAAGGCAGCCGGTGCTTTATGGCTTCTTGAAAATGGGAATCAACAGCAAAATGGACCTGCATCATCGATCACTGAAGGTTTCTACAATGTCATATGCGTATGCGTCGTAACTAAACTCTAAACACATACGCTCACGCATACTCGGTTCTTGTTTAGTGCACGACCGCAATATAATAATGTATTCCGTCGACGGAGAGCGTTTTATCTGTTTCCAGTTAAGTGCTTGTTATGGCTGTTATTCTGTTGCACTTACGCAAATCGCCTAACGCGGCGCTTACATCCGCAGTAAAACTAAAAGATAATTACAATTCAGTTTTGTTATAGTTCTGTATTGCGCACGTGGACGCCGCCTAGCCGACCCATTTCCCGAATTACACCAAATTACGTCGCTAATTTAGGTTCTGAAAAAGTGAAGTTGTGGGAACGGTCCGTCATATTCCAGTTTTGCATTTTCAACCCTGCACTTTCGGTTCCTCTCCCACCAGCGAGACAGAACGTTTACAGGCCGAATGGACTTCAGACGCTTCCTGAAGTTCTGAACAGACTAGTTGTGACAGTTGTAGTGATGATAATGATGATGACGATGATAATGTTATGAATGGTGCAGAGAAAAGCGATGGTGTCGTATATGTTAGCTACAATCGAGCGTCTAAATCAACGGTTCTTCAGATACGAGACAGACTTAAAGATACAGTGACAGTGTCCGTCGACGTCGAAGACACAAGTACGTTATAACGCGGCTTAAAAGCAGGCTGTAATCTAGCTGTTTGTTTGAAGCTTTCCAGTGGCTTTTATCCATAGGTTTATACTAGGTAAAAATAGGGGGAAGTTTTGTTAAGGTTGTAGAACAAAACTTTCCCCTATTTGTACTTTTTTATTTTTCAATCTACACCCTCAACAAAACTTTCTTCCTATAGGGGAAAAAGACCCAAAATGAAAAGAAAAACTTGAGTCAAAAATTGGGGGGAGGTAACCTTAGCCCAAAACTTCGGGGGGGGGAAGTTGCACAGTGAAAATGCTAAGCAACATCACAAATTAAGATTATCAAAACATGAAGAAAGAAACTGTAGACAGGAGCAGCTGGCAGAAAATAATGTTATAAACCTTCCATTTGGCAAAAACTAAAAAAAGTTATTAAAAACAAAATAGCCTACGCTTTTGTTCTGCATTGTTCTGGCATTATGCTACGAATAAGCACATAAAGACCGTGCAAGTGACATTATCGTTTTCGTTATCGTTAATCCACCACTGTACTGTTGGTTTGCAGCTGGCTTATCGCTGGAGTCAATGGCAGATACTGTGAGACAAGCTAGCGTCGTGCTCGTCTGCCTCTCAGAGAGATATAAAGACAGTCCCTACTGCAGAACAGGTCTTTTGTTCGACGTTTATTATTGCTTGCATCTATAAATAATGTTATTGTTATATCAGACGTTTTGCTAGTTCATTTAGTTACATTTTGTGTAAAATAAGAAATTATTTTGCACCAAATTTTCCGAAGTGAATGGTTAAAATTGGTGTAACACATTTTTGAGTCAGCGGCCCAGCACTAAAAAGTCGACAGATTAAAAACATAATTATGTGCAAATATTATATTTTACATTTTACTATTTCTTACTTTCAAACTGTAAGTAAGTAAGTAAGTAGTCTGCATTTGTAACGCGCCATATGTCAAAACAGAAGTTCGAATCGTAGGCGCGGCCTGTACGCAGTCGTGCTAGTGTTTTAGAACATTTTTCGCAGATGTAGAACATTTTAGACGCTGTTATCAAGGCGTGAAACGAAAAAAAAATCACACAACATAATTCTACATTTTTTGTTTTACGTGACTACGTTTTAGGCCTACGCCTTTGTGTAGAAGCACAGCAGAAATGTGTGTGAATACAGAGGCGGAATATGCGGCTAGCCAGCAGAAGCCTATTCTGTCGTTGCTACTAGAGGCTGGTTACAAGCCGGACGGATGGCTGAGTTGTCTGTGTCCGAATGGCGACAGTTTCTATGACTTCAGCCAGGCACAGATATTCGACGACGAGTGGCGCAAACTGCACGACAAACTGACGCAAATGAAACTCACCGCCAGCTCCTCGGACAATGCAGGTTCGTCCATCATATTGTCGGTAGATCACAAGGTTACATTTGGGATACTTATTGCATTATTAGGCAAAACCCGTTTTTGGACTTGTTTGGGTCGTGATTACGAAACGAAATATCGGCAAACATGTTTCAGAACATTTTTATGCGCAGCATCATGAATCTGTACTTTGAAAAATGAAGATAGGGTGTGATTACGGGTGGAAGAAAACATTCTTGCAAATTGTTTATTTTGCGTGTGGTGGTGGCGTGCCAGCGTGGTCTAGTGCTAACACGCTGTGTCCGATCAACGTACGCGTAGTTGCCCAAAGACGGAAGATGAATTATTGTGTAGCCTACTACTATAGTGCATGTATTGTATATTTGGATGCAGCGAATGATGCGGATGAGGCTGCAGCAGCGGTTGCTGTGGCAAATACGGCGTCACATGACTCAACACCGAACATCAACAACTGGAAAGCTGCAGACGTCGGGAACTGGTTGCTAAGCAACAACCTTGAGCACCTGCAAACCTGGTATGATAAATCTGTCAAATTGAAAAGCCTATTTATGGCGGCGCCACATTCCGCAAAAAGCCTTAACAAGCATAGATATAGCGCAAAATTAACTCATTTAACCGAGATATGTCCAAAATTTCTAAACTGTGCTCTGACGCGTCAAATTTGTGACACCGCATAATGATATCACATCAACGCACTTTTCTAACTTGTTTCTCTCCAAAGTTATTTGCCACTTCAAGATAAAGTCGCAATATTTACCCAATTTTTCATGTTGTTGGCTTCACATTTTTGGAAGAAGTTGCCCCCAAACAACTAAACTCATTTCTCAAACTACATTCGCTTTCTAGCAAGTAGGAAAGGTTGGTGGCAATCGTCCGAGGGACCTTCCATTGGGTAAAAAAGCAAGAAACGTCAGCAGCAAGACGCAACGACCTTCCTTTACTATCGAATTAAGGTGACCATAATGATCCGATTTAATAGGCGTACAAAGCAAACAAAATAAACTCAACTGAATTGAAGTTGCATCTAAAAAATGTAAAGAGACAGAAATGAACTGAATTGAACTCTAATACCAGTTCAGTTGCGCTGCATCGACTTTACCGTAAAGCGAACGAACTTCTACACCGTGGGCCATAAAAAGTGCCACTTTACTTTTGTCCACATCTTCGCCAATTGTTGACCGATTTTCAAAATTCTTTCACTGGCACATTCCGCAGACAATTTGCAACAATGTGATTAGGCCTATTGTATATCCCACCACACGGTAAATACGTTTCTACACTACCTTGTGAAATATAAATGTAAGCAAAAACTAGCGATAATAACAAAAATTCAGGTAAATAAAAAAAGCGCTTCAGGACAACATTGCGATGAATGATTCGTATGACACTAGACTGTGATATAAACAATCCATACAGTTTAGTCACAGTGTCATACAGACCATTTACTGCAATGTTGGTCTGAAGTGTTTTTTTTCATTTTATCAAAATGTTTGTTTGTTATTATCGTTATGTATGCATATTTCATTGATATTTTACAAGGTAGTGTAGAGACGCATTTACGTTGTTTGCAAAGTGAGAGAGTGAAATAATTTTGAAAATCAGTCAATAATTGGCGAAGATATCGACAAAAGTAAAGTGGCGTGTTTTTATGGCCCACGGTGTAGTTTATTTCATCTCAGATCATTCTGTCGCAGTGTAGGCTGGCTTTTGTGACTTTATCCTTGTGCGTGGCTTAGGTTTAAAGACTACGACGGGTCGTTGCTGTTAGAGTTGGCCAGCATGCAAGTGAAGTCTCCAGACGCCGTTTACAACGCTCTCATTAAAGAGAACTTCTCACTGACCGACGTCGTTAAACTGAACAGGGCTATGAAACAGTTGCAGGCCTAGTGCACCTCGCATTGTAATTGCTTTTCTAAACTGAATCTAGCAAGTCTCGGCACAGCTTAGCTTGCTGCTGTCATTGTGTGAATAGTTCATTCAGTTCCAACTTGTGCGCTATTTTGTTAGTGCGAGTTATTGCATCATTAATTTTTTTTCGTTAAACGGGCAGTCTTAAGTGCCATTTTGGTTTTTCTGCCACACAGAACACGCTATTTTACTGTTCGTTTTATCGTGTTTTCAAATGCTTGTGTTTTTGAACAAACTGATGATGTTGATGATGATGATGATGATGATAGAATATGATTGCATATTTATGACATTACCGATTGGAAATTGTCTCATTCCATGTTATCGCGCATAGGCTAGCACTTTAGATGAGGCTCTGTGGTGAAATTCGACTGAGAGTCAAGGGATTTAACGGCAAGACGACGACACATGATATAAAGGTATGGTTGACGGAAGAACAAAGCGACAGACTGACCGACACAAAGGCTGTCATCGTCAGGGTTCCACTTTCCCGACTCGATGCACTGTCGACTACTGGGACCGGTCAGCTTGTAGCCTCGCCGACACGACAGGGAACAGACGGTACCGTAGCGAGACGGTCGAGTCGTACAGCTGGCCGGGCTTAGACGACCGTCCACCAGTGTCGGCAGGGCTGAACAACGCACTTCTACAACGAACACAACCACAACGACGACAGTGACAGCAGCAACAACGACAACATAGCAACAATGTGGCAAGCGCAACTAGCTCCGAGCATTAGAATTTTCTACAAGAAGCCCAGCTGTCGTTAGGATATCAGTGAACTTCAAGGTCATCCAAAATCGATGATTTTCTTGTCATTTGAAAGCCAATATGTGACTTCCTATCAATGATCAATAGCAACTCTATCTCGCACCGTTTAGCCACAATAGCGCGTAACGGCCTTCAAGGTCATTCAAGGTCAATGATTTTCATCTTATGTGACAGAGCGTATGCCACTTTCTATTAGTGATTAATAGTAACCTTGTCGTATCTCTCACTGTTTCTGAGATGTGGCCAGTTTTCCGTTGAAAAACGCACATTTTTTTCTACTCCTCTTCATTCAACCCCCAACTCAAAAATGTTCCCCTTGGAGTAAATCGTTAAAATTTTGCGTGCCCGAGTTTTTTCAGGCATGGTTAATTATTCATGCAAAAAGTATTCCCTACGAATTAAAGTACGGACGGACGACAACCATGCTAATAGCTAATATCACTTTTACGGGGCATCAGCTAGCTTGCTATGCAGACGCAGGAGCGTCCATTCGCTTGTCTCATCTCGGTCCGTGCGGATGTCACACTGCTATGTATTATGTTGAAGGACGAGAGATATGATCACGGAATTTTCAGTGTCAGATTCCTGCTAAACTCTGTATAATTATATTCGAGTTGGGTGGTGGTTTGGCTTAGATGGTGACGTCGTTGGTCGCATCAACGAAGTTATTCAACGCCGGGCCAGGTTAGTAATTGGACGGGTAACCGTCTGCAGACCGGTAAACCATCCCTGTATGTAACCAGCCACCGAAGTCAACTCAGCCTGGCCATCCCTCCGTGGGTAAGCGTAATGAGTACCAACGAAAGCTTCGACGTAAACATGCACACCGCGCGATGCACTAGTCCCGTATCCGTGGTCTCGCAGTGTAAAACTGGTGTCTGGTTGAGAGCTAAGAAAACGGGGATCAGCGCCGCTCTATGAGCCTTATGGTTCGGGAAGGACTTTACGTTTACGTAGGATTTCCTGCGAGACAGCTAAAGAGACGGACGGACGGACGGACTGGCAAAAACTCGTAATGTGGCCTAGAAAGAACGGCTACAATAATCAATGCAAATACACTGAGCATAGTCATTAAGGACTACAGATTGTCCTATCGTCTTGAGCGTCTTGAGCGTCGTTGAAGCCGACAGACAGGCTGCCGTGCAACGAAGCGATATCTGACGACCTGTGCGGCCGACTGTGTACGGAAACTACTGACGATGTCGTTGTTTGTACACATGAGGCTGCTTGATGTCGGACATCCCATACCGTGACTACCATCCAATGTCACACCAACAGCTGGCGCTCTTCACGGCTTGCAAGCCTCGGTTGTACGACCAACCCACTTCTTCGCGAAGACAAAAACCCCTCCACCGGTGGTCCACTTGCACTTTCAACAACGGATAAGATCAAGTCAGAAAGTAAGTTAAAAAAAAACAATCGGCAGTTTTAGCTAAACTGTCCGAACTTTCGATGAAGGTATCTAACATTGGAAGTAAAATCTGTCCTAGAGGAGGAGATTTGGTCGTACAGGGGTTAGTCCCAACGGGGACAGAGATACATAGGACGAAGTTTTGTCTTAGACCGGTTTTGCCACGGCGGGTTTTTCTGTACCCTGAAAGCTTCCACTCTGTTGACAACGGCTGCTCAATAAAGACCTCGATTTCTCGGAACTGTAAAAATAGTGTACTCCTTAATGGCGCCATGAAGCTACCAACAGTTTGTTGTCTGTAGAGACCGCTTGCAGCGCAATGCAACTAGTTCAGCTGTACACAGTGCACATAACCGATCGCCAACAGTGCAGTGTTCTCTTGAAGTAGGCTATGCTGAAGCTGACGTTTGCCGTCGACATCTTTTCTTGTTGAAAGCAAACGCCAAAAAACCCGTCTGAACAGGAGGAGATAACTAGCACAAGTTTCGGCGTGGCAGAGGGGAAAGTAGGTAGCAGTTGCCCCGCTTTCCAACAAATTTAGTTTGTCGAAAAAGTTCCTTTTTATCCCAAATTTTTTCTTCCAAAAATACAACATTTTGGGCTAAAAATTCCATATTTTGGAAAAATTTAGAGGCAAAATATTGGGA
>Ga0209671_1003112_pt1 | contig 15754 bp, 6 predicted proteins | sample WorMetHERISLAND2_2_FD_187401 | JGI IMG/M metagenome (GOLD analysis project Ga0209671, IMG submission 187401) | Marine gutless worms symbiont microbial communities from Max Planck institute for Marine Microbiology, Germany - Olavius geniculatus... | ecosystem: Host-associated > Annelida >...
CCCCTTCACCTTTTTTCTTTCCCTTTTCCCTCCCCCATTTTCCTTTCCCTTCCCCTTCTCCTTCCCATTTTTCTTCTCCTTTCTCTTCTCCTTCCTCTTCCATTTCCCCTTCCCTTCCCCTTTTCCTTCTTCTTCTCCTTGTCCTTCCCTTTCCCTTTCCCTTACCCCTTACCCTTTCTCTTCCCCATTTTCCTTCCCCGTTCCCTTCCCCTTCATCGGCTTGTGTAAGAGATATCTGCAATATTTTTGCGTCTATAGGGGGGTTTTCAAGGATGGGCCATCGAATGCTGCCAATTGCATTTTTCCCGACCGACCCCCGTTGCCATGGCAACGAAATTTAGGACAGAATAAGCTATATGCATTGAGATCAAACATTTTGATTTTTTCTATTAACCTAAACAGCTAACTGATTATATTTATACAGACATATACTGTAAACTATCGAAATGCATTGGACAGACTCCGTGTTCGTATGAACATTATCTTGTGTTGTATAAGCGATGATGTAAAACAGCAAAAATCAAAAAGTATAAGCACGAACATTATGCATTAGCTTAGACATTTTTATCTGGCTACTGAAGACAAATTAAATGTCTAAGCTAATACATTACTTAGTGCTTATACTTTTTGACTTTTGCTGTTTTCACATCATCGCATATAAAACATTAAATAAACTGTTTGCAGTTTTTTTATATATAACGTTAAGCGTCGTTTGATCTGGCCAACATGCACTCGAGTTGGCATCCGGTTGGTCAGTACTCGTGACGTACGACTCGTGATCCTATCGCTGATGTACTCATGACGTTTGCGTAAGCTAGGCATAAAACATTGTGTCTCGAAAAAGTATATATCCCCGACATTTCCGACTGTAACTTAAAAACCAATTATCAGATTTTGATAATTTTTGGTACAAATATTTCCGATACAACTTGCCATCAAATGTCCATTCAGTTTCCCACCTCATCCAACGTCTGTTTCTGCACTACCTGGGGAGAGCACAACCAGCGAAATATCACTTTTTTTGTCCAATGCGATGTGACTGCTTACTTAACATAACGCGTAAAAACGCATTTTGTTCACATTTCTGACACTGCGGCTGCTTCATTTAGTTGTCCATTTTTCAACTGCCTGCAGTAAAATTCCTTGAAGTGTTGGCCCACTATGCAAACACAGGCAAGGAGATGCTTTCTCCATTCATTGGCAGCAGTATCGATAATGTTCTGCTCCAGACTAATCCAGGCTCTACCAGTCGCTTCGTGACTTTGCGATCATTCCTAAACTTTATCTAGTGGAAACACTGCTGCAGGACATGCTGTTGGGGCTTTCTCCAGGTAGTGCATAAGCAGACGTTAAGTGAGGTGGAAACTAAAACATTTACTTAATAGCCAGTTGTGTCGGAAATATTTTTGCCAAATATTATTAAAAATATGTGCAATAGTAAACGAGTTGTGAACGATAGATGAAATTCAAAATGGCGGCCGCTGCCATCTTGAATTTATTATTTTTGTCCATTTTGGTCGAATGGTCTATTTTCGGCGACAGCCGTCTACATTTCTGCAAAATTTCATTCATTTACGTCAATCGGCGGCTGAGTTATTGCTGTTTGTGCAAAAATTCAAGATGGCGGCCGCCAATCTGAAATTAAACTGTTTGATTTTTCTCTACCAGTCTAAACAGCTCACTGATTATATTTATACAGACATGTACTGTGAACTATTGAAATGCACTGGACAGACTCCGTGTTCGTATGAACATTATCTTGTGAATTAAAATAATTTTATTGATTGAATTCAGAAAGCACACACAGACGCACATATATCGTGAGAAAAAGTGACAAGGAAGCAAACATAAAGATATGTTTCGTTGTTTCTTTGTCTCCCGGTGTGTTCGTTAACGCGCGCAATGGACGGCCACATAGTGCGCTGCGGTATCATTAGCTCATGCCAATCAGCTGCCACTTCCGAGTTCGTCTCAAGTATAAAGCGCTATAGCAAGTACTAGACTTTACCTTTTTACCTTTACCTGTCTCTTTGTTAATCCCAATCTGCTCTGTTTGTTACCAGTTTTCGGCTTCTTTCCAGTAGTGTTTGTGTCCTGATCTCGTCTGATGATATCCTTTTGCTTGGCCGTCCCGGCTTTTTTTTCTAAGTTTCCACTGTAGGCCTATTGTTTGACAATATTCTGGATTCCTCCATTCTCTGTACATGTCCCAGCCACATTTGTCTTCTCCAATTTCTTTCTGATGTCTTCATTTCTTTAATTTTTTCCATGATTGTGATTATCATCAGTCTTAGTTGAAATTTGTGATAAAAAGCTTTCATTTTTTTATTTGCATGACTGGTAATGGGCCGCCATAACTCTGCGCCACACTTAAGACGAACTGTAGACGCAAACTATAAACGGAAGCTCGAAATTATGTACACGCGGAACAGGTGACACAATTATGGTATACAGCAGTAATAAAGCGTCGACACATGGGATTAGTCTTTGAGTGAGTAATTGCGTGTATATGCAGAAGGATCGCACAAAAGAAAATGAACGCGATGGATCCTAACCTTGGAGGAGGCTACTATCAGCCTCAACAGCAGCCTCAGTTTCAGCAGCCGATGCAGCCGATGCAGATGACACCTCAGCCGAGTTATCAGCAGCAGCAGACAACGGTCGTCATACAACAACCAACTCAGCCAACTTCCATCCCTCAGAACTCCAGGGAATGGTCGCATGGGCTCTGCGGCTGCTGCGAAGATCTTGGCGAATGTACGTTGAATCCAGTGGTGTAGCCAAAAATGTGAATTAGGGGTCGCTTCCGTCCCCTTTTTTTTTCCCTTTTGTTCTCTCGTTTTTTTTTCCCTTCCTTTTCCCCTTTTCATATCCATTTCCCTCTTTTTCTGTCCTTTTTTCCTTTTCCCTTCCTGCCCTTAGAAGTATCGACCCCCTAAAATCTAGCTAACGGTCTGCGGAAGCGCTGTAAGCTTTCCAGCGGGGTTTGGGACGGAGCATCGTAGCTTTAAAATATGAAATCTGGTAGCAACAATTGTGATCATTTTTCTGAGAATAAACTGATCAAATTGGCACATTTAGTGCAGTTTAAATGTGAGCTTGTCTTGTCTGTGGGATTGCAGAAAGATGGGGGAGCTGGGTTTTCTGCCCCCTCCTTGGCTACTATACTGGTTGAATCGTGTTTGTAACTGGAAACGATCAGAAATCTCAAAGCTCCACCGCGGGAACAGTGTTGCCACATGCCCAACGCAACCGAGCTTATGTTCGTTAATTTTCTTCACCCATCCAAGCATTTCGTCTAGAAACAATTCGGATCTGACAAATTTGTTGCAGAGCAATTTGTTGCTTGTTAATAGCAGGCATGCAAAAATGGTAGGCCTACATTTTGTAGCTGCGTGACTCGTGAGTAATGGTATAGTGAGGGATCCCTGGTTAATATCATTCATCTAAAATTATTTCATTTTCTTCTTTGCCATTTTCTTCTAAATTTATCTATTTACTTATTTGTTCCATTTTATCAGGTTAGTTTTATCGTACAAATTTTTCTTTCCAAATATCTCTTGTTTCGGTTCTATAAATCGTTAGTTAACAGACCGTAAATTGTCCTGTTGAATTGCCCTTCAAATTCGGACCGGGTCGACGACAGTTAAATCGCCCCCCTCCTCCCCCCCTTCGAGTTTACCTCGGATCTGTAACGGTCGGCCGAAGTTGGTTTTCAATTTTCCATTTCTAGGGACTTTACTGTTTTTTTCTTTATGCCAAATTTATGTGTCTTCCCAAGGTCCCCTAAGTCTTGTTTCAGTTTCTAACCTTAATTCACTTTAGCATGCACCTATCCCCGGTCGGTCGTTGCTAGTCGGGGTCTAGTAAGTAAACCAGTCCCTAATCCACTATCTGTGGACGAACCCCGAGACGTAGGTAAACTGGAAAAATCTCGGAGGGATCTTCCGTACAGGCCCATTTGACGACCATCCATATTACTTACGTCAGCGACCCAATGCATTTCCGGTTGTTCCAGTTTCTACTCTAAGTGCACCTATCTCTAGCAGTAGTCAACTAGTCATCCAATGGCTCACTCAACCACGGCCCCACTTCAGCTTCCTACAGTGGCTGACCCAGCCGGGGAAAAGATCCAGTTTCCTACAATAGATTGAAAATTTTGCGCAAGGAGGGTCGAAATTGGCTTAAAACTTGTGTACTAACGACAAGTAAACATTTGAGCACGGATGTGATACAAATAACAGTAATTTGGAGTGTTTTGGATTTTTGTCGAATTTCATTCTGTATTAAACCAAGCTCAGGGCGAGATTATAAATTGTCGTATCATAGTTGTCAGACATTAGGCCTATAGGCCCGAATATTTTACAAGGTAGTGTAGCAACACGTCCGAGTAATTTATTGACAAATATAAAGTGAAAAAAATCGAAAATAATCGGTCAGTATTCGATAAGGTTATTACAAAAATGTGTTTTTGACACACGGTGTATACATGTGCATAAGCCCAAACTTCATCTTGTAGACTTGTTGGATAACATTCATACAACAAGCTGAATAACATCCCGACATGCATCGTAGTTGTAGATTTATTTTTTTGGTTGTTTTGACTTGATATACATTTGTCGTACAATCTGCCAAGGATTTGCTGTATAGACTTTTGACTTTTCGTGGACTTGCACACTGTGTTGTACAAAAGATTGAAGCGAACTTAAGGATACAATACATTGTATGTGTTTAGGCTGCTTTGCGTACTGGTGTCCGTGTTGTCACTGGTGCTCGTTGTCGTCACGTATGGGAGAATATTACTGCGGACCTTATGCGCCACCGTGTGGCTGCTATGAGCTCTTCCGCGTTGGAATGAGAGTCAAGATACGTACCATGTACGGCATCCGGGTCAGTGCGCTGAATGAAGCACATTATTTAGATTTCATATTTTATTCTACGACATTATAATACAGTAAGAAATCAGCATGCGACGTTTTCAGCTGTTACATTTCTTCTGTGAATGTCGAAGCTGTCAACGAGGGCTGGCCAGTTGCAGCGGCGTAGCCAGAAATGTCAATTAGATACATCTTTTTCTTCCCCTATCTTTCTTTTTTTCTTTTTTCTTCATTTTCTTCCTTCTTTCTCTTCCATTAGCACTGTCCTCGCATAAGCGTAGGGGACTCTTTTGCTTTGGGGGCAGAGAAGGCAACTTGCCCAAATATTCAGAGCCGAATAATAAATCGTGGTCCCTTCGGACCCTGAAACTTGAGAGCGATAGGGCCCCTCCTACATATATTTGCAATATTAACTTTATTTTAGCTATTTTTGTACTGCAACTTTTTTTGCTTAAACAATAAAGGCAAACAAGGGCGGTGAAACAAATAAAAAAGCGGATGTATACAGATAACGTGCGAGCGAAGCGAGCAGAAAAAATTGAACTGTTGTACGCAGAATTGGCAGACCGCAACTGTCTACAGATTTCGCGGTCCGCTGTTCGGGCCCCTATCGGGGCCTGGGCCTTAAGACTTCAGCCTAACCAGCCTCATGGATGATCCGCCCCTGCAAATATTTTTCAGTCATGTCGTGGTTCTAGGAAGCACTGCAGGGGGAAATGGTTTCTTAGGAGACCAGAAATGGCGATCATCTAGTGTGGAACTTTAAGCTATTTTTTCTCGAAATAGTGTCAAAATGCACCCAAACACACCAAGTTGACGGGAAAAAAATCAAAAATTTTCTGGGAAGAAGTGTACGCCTTGAGTGCCCCGCTACCTGTCGATAAATTACTGCCAATGCTTTTACGCGCGACAGCACTGTAATGCCGCAAGTCTTAGCTATCGTCGAGGCGTCTGTCTATTTGTCCGCCTGTCTGTCAGTCCGTCACACTCTGCGATTGTATTAAAACAGTGCAGGCTAGGCTACATTACTAAACTTTCACCTAAGCTTCGTGAAAGACTCTAGTTTCGTGATCCGTAAAGTTTTCCCGGAAATTCGAACTGTATCATTCCAACCAAGGGAGCTAAATAAGGGGAAGGGAGTAGAAAAATTCGCGATTTTCAACCATTAGGCCTAAGTCGCCGTTTCCTAAAAACGGTGTGAGATAAGGCCAAGATTACTATTAATCGCTAATAGGAAGTCGATACACGCGCTTTCGCTTGGTACCAAAAGGAATGATTTTGGATGATCATGAACCGCAAAATAAAGGTTTTTATTGACTTTTGTTTTTGCGATTTTGGGCTGTGACACGCACTTTAAGAGTGAATTGCGCCGAAATCGCTAGAGTTAAACAACCTGCATACGAAATTATCAGTATTAAACGTAGATTTCAACAGTTCAAGTCTCGAATTCCTCTTCAAGGAAACCTGCGCACGCGGGCATCAAAGACGGGTACCCCCTAAAGGTGGTTATTTTACCGCTGTTGGCTGGTCTAGCGTGAAAACGGTTGCAGATAGACATAGAATTGAGGCTTGCCGTAACAAGAACTGCTGACGGGTTTTCAAGGGGTATCAACATTGATGACCTTAAACGACTTTGAACTTTTAATATAGGAAGTTTTAGTGATTTTTTTTCGATTTTTCCGCTCCGGCGCAAACTTTAGGACTGAATTGCGACGAAACGGCTAAAGAATGGAGATAGACCAAGACAACCTGCAGCATATGAATTTTTTTTACCATAAAACGTAGATTTTAACTGTATGAGCTTCGACCTCTTAGGTTCAAAGAGTCCTGCAATCGAAGGCTTTAAATTTGAGAATTGTGGACTAGGCCTATTCCCTTAAAACCAATATGTTGCCCGTATGTTGTTCAGTTTGCAGCAGTTTTGCAATATACTCGTAGGACAATTTTTTGTTTTCTTTGTCGTGTATTTTTTCTTAGTTTTTGCCAGAGTTTCCCGCCGTTTTGCTCGAATTTTTACGGCGTTTTGCCCGAATTTGGGAGGGGGGCAACTTTCCCTCTGCCCACCCGCCTTCTAAGCTTATGTTTTCTCGTTTTTTTTAAAAAAAATTTTTCCATGTCCTTTTTATTTCTTGTCCCTTAGTCCTTTTTATCTTCCATTCCGTTAGAAGTAAGACTCCTAAAATCCAGATGGAAGGTCTAGGGAACGCTGCGAGCTGACGTAGCGAGTTCGGTGGCGCAGCCCCAGCCGAAATCAAATTTGGCGCATCATAGATTCAAAATATGAAATCTAGTGGCAGCACTTTTATTTTTCTGATAGGCCTATCAACTGACCAAATTCAGTGCAGTTTAAAGGTGTGCTCTGCTTTGTCTGGACTTTGGAAGATGGGGGCCGGGCCCCTTTTGTCGACCCCGCCACAGGCCACTTAAAGTATTTCTTGGATTTAAAATAGCTATAATTATGTTGTCGACCTCAATGGCTTCTCGAAACTTGTTGAGTTACTCGTAATCCAAAGGTGCATTTATGTTTGTGTTTGCGATATTGTACAGGGATCGATCTGCGAGGATGTCTGTTGCGTTGTCTGTTGTCCGCTCTGCGTCGCGGTTCAAATGGCCCAGGAGCTAAAGGCACAGAACAACAAATGAGAGCCCTCCAAGGCGTCAGATGCATATTTGCTGTTTAGGCCCATCAACAGACGCGTGTTGTGTATATTCACGACATTATGTGCTTTGCTAACAACCGCAGGGTCGTCACGGTCCACTCCATTTACAGGTGGAAGCACGATGCTTCCCGGAAAAGTTAAAGAAGTTAAAGTGAAAGGATTTTTTTTAATTTGACAAATCAATCAAACATGCCCATTTGCACATAAACGAGTTAAAATACTATGCATGTATTTCTAGGCCCTATGTGATGAGTTTTGGGAACCAAAAATGCGTAAGAATGTGTTGCACTTTGCAGCAAGGAGTAAGCTTACTGGCTGGATTTTGGGAGAAAAGGAAAGCTATGAAAAAAATGGAAGTGGGAGATGAGGAAAAGAAAGAGTGCGACCTAAGAGAGAAAAGTTGCTTCCTGGACACTCTAACAACGGCGACGACTGAACGTCGTGGTTTCTCACTAAAGCTAATAGGCTTAGACTACACTAACAGAACTTGAGCTGAATGCGAAAGACAGCACTTGGTGAGAGCAAAAACATGCGAACATGTCGGCCCAGTGCCAAAACTATGTGCGGCCTTCCGCATAGACATCCACGTACAGCAGTTACATATTCTGGATTTTAATTGAAAGTTTACTTTTGCATATGCATTGCCTAGCGTCTTTAGCGCTGAACCCGGCGCAAAGAACCACGTAGGCGTACGCGAGCTCTATGCGGACGTTTTAAACTACGACATTTTGTGGTAGAAATTGGAACACAGGTTATTCGTGCTTGCACAGCTAACGTTTACGCTTGTTCGAGGGACGGCTATAGCGACAACTGAGCTGAACAAGAGATGTGATGTCTAGGACGTCACTTGACCACACTTGACCACCAACGACCATCCACAAATGAAGAAAATAGGCTTCTACAGTACCGTAGTCGATTGTTTACAAAGAAGATCTGCACTGTTAGGCTATGTTGTTACAGGTATATTGATATAGTTTGTGTTCAACTTTAAGTGCACCTATGCTGACATCGCGTCCCATGACTTTGCCTATTGCTACACACACATTTCTCCACAGCGAGGTCTGTCTGTCTGCCTTCTGTCGTCTATCGCTTAATTGTTGTGTTCCGATACGTCATTATACTAAATGTTCCACTTTAAACAAAGGACAAGATGATCCTTAATATCTCTACGGTGTATAGGGGCCTACGTGTAATGTATTAAGAACCCACTCACCCAGGGGCACGAAATTTTGTTACGATAATTACTATAGTTCTTGTGGCAGCCGACAGTGAAGATTTCGCGATCCTAGCTTGCCTCGTTTTGACACAATACCGCAGTGTGACGGAGAGATAGACAAACGGACGGACACCTCGACGATGGCTAAGACGCGCGAAGCATTCTGTTGTCGCGCGTAAAAAAACACAGCTGTCGCTAGGGTGGGCTGACCGCACCGCCTATCCGAAAGCCAACTTCCGGTTGCAGAAAGAGAGCGATTTCCCAGAGTGACTGAAGTCCTATACAGGTTATGGTGACGCTGCTATATCGAACGCTACAACCAACGCTAGGATACAATGCTCTAATTCGGCGCACGTGGGTGATAGCTGCAAGCAGAAACTTTTTGCATTCAAAATTGGGGCCAAACTGCTGCAGATACAGACATGGTCACTATTGATGTCCTGTAGGAATCGTCATAGCCCTATTTGACGGTACCATATCGCAGACACCTTAACATACCGTTTAGCCACAATACTGCACGATTGGCATAGCAGAATGCGTAATGACTTTTTAAGGTTACCCAAGGTTGATGATTTTGGTGTCATTTGAAAGGACTTATGCGACTTCCTATTAGTGACCAATAAAAACCTTCGCTTGGCTCTATCTCTGCACCGACGTCACCGTTTCTGAGATGCAGCGACTAGGGTTGAAAAACGCACGTGCATTTTTCTTGTTCAACCTTAAATTTAAAAAAAAATGTTTCCTTTGCACTAGATCGCGGAAATTTTGAGTGCGAATAGCTGTGACACGAAGGTAATTAAACGTGTAATACATTTTTCGTTAAGTCCTACCGTTTAGACGCAATACATGCATTATCGGCCTACAGAGTAGGCCTACGACGACAGACGACTACGTCTATAAACACAGAGCTGGAAATTGGTCAGAACAAACGTAGGTTTTAACCTCAAAAGTCCAATTTTAGGCTTTTTTTAGGTTTTTCATTTGTTGTGAAATTTATTACAGTATATCATATTTTAATTTATACTTTGATTGTATTTTTACTCCTCGCGCGCTACGTTCCTAACGTAGCGAAAAGGAGTATATAAGATCAGTGTAATATTGAGGACCGACCGACCGACCGACCGACCGACTACTGACTCTGTTCCTGGAAGAGCCTTCCTGGAAGAACTTCAAACGGCCATATATATCTCCATAACTGTGCTAGATAGACGCATGGCCACTGTAGACCACGGGCCCATAGGAAGTCGACCCACGGGAGTCAAACTAATTCACGTGACCGATGACGTCACGTGACCCCAAAAGGTCAAACTCGTGACCCCATTATCTTTGAGGTGCCATATCTCCATTAATTACCAGTACAGATATGAGATGCAAAATGAAAAGACAATTACTACCAAATACCGATCAATCAATCATCAATCAATCAATCAATTTCATTAGACAGATTAAAAGATAAACTAACGTTATAATATTTGGTACAATCAGAAAAATTGATGCGTTATCTCGGATTAGCGGCATTTGTTAGTAGATGGTTTTTGATTACTTCGGTGGCTACAACACGTATGTTTTACAGCCTGAAGTCAGGTTCTGTTTCGAAAGCGATTTAAAGCTGCTGCCTACGTCCACACATCAGTTGTTGTTTTTAGAGAAAAGATTGGACTGGCACCGGATATAAACTTCCGGATGTCACTTCATGTTAGTTTGTTTACATTTTGTTTATCACTAAAGATTAAAATAAGGGTAATAGATTTTGACAATCTGGCTGACACAGTGCGCAAAATACGTTAAAATTTATCGGATTTGACTTTTGACAAGTGACTAGCTGTTTTAGCATAAGCGATAGTGCTGTTGAAAAGTGATAGTGACTGTTCTTACAAATATACTTGTGGATAATTAAGTCTAGCGGTAGATTTGTACGATCTGCTGTCAAAAGAGCAGCATATTACTAATGATAGATCGCTTTTGGTCAAAATTTACATTAGCGCCGCCACCCCAGATTGCTTCAGAAGTGACTGAAATAGGTAGAATGTGTTGTTATGCATGTTTCAGACTAGCCGACGGTGACTGCGGACAGTTCAGTAGCATAGCAATGAACTTGATGCTGTGTGCCATGGCTAGTTTCAGACTAACTTAATTATGGGAAACTGCAAATAATTGACTATTGAGACACTTTTTTGGTGAATTCCATCATTCTAAAGAGGGTCTTTGATGGGGCCTATAAAAAAGGGGCTAGGTTTTTTGGGGGAAAAACAAACAAAAACACGAAAAACACTAATGGTGCTACCTGGCGAATGAAACACGTACTAAACTCAATAAGAAAAAATAATTTTATAGCTGAATAAGCCGCATCTACAACCCATAAAACTAGCTAAAACAGCTTAATGGTGCCACCTAGCAAATGAATATTGTACCAAAAAAATTTAGAAAAAAATAAATAAGCTGATTAAGCAGAAATGTAAATCACAAATGAATTCATACAAAAATCACAAAAAAACAGCAAAATCAAAATGCCACCCTTTGGGAAAAGAACAACGAACTGCAGATACTGAATAAGCAGCATATAAAGAACGAAGGAATGAATATTATTGCTTATCCCCACTCAAAACCCCAAATTTACTCTCGGGTAGCAATATGTCAGTCAATTGCAGTTTCCCATAATTAAACTAGTCTGAAACATGCATAACAACATTAATTCTACCTATTTCAGTCACTTCTGAAGTAACATTAAAAGAAAAAACAACAAACTTTAATCAAAACAATTGTAGGCCTACCTTATGCAGCCAGATGACAAAGCGTACCGCATCATTCACATCAGCAGTCGGCCAGAACGACATCGTAATGCACGCCGCACTATTAGACAAATTATAGAAATGCAGCAGTATCCACCTAAACGCTCCGCAGTTGCCGATATTCGCATTTTACACTATAACACGCATGCTATAACAGACAAAACGGGCTTCGTCTAGATAGCCACGACTGACCGCCAATGAAGTGCATGTGATCGCCTGAGCCATGCTAAACAGGCCGTAGAGGTCATTTTCTGGGCCGACATGACACTGGCGAATGTTGACTGCCACATCCACTTTCGACACAGAAACAAAATTTTTATAATAAAGACACCTGTAAATACCAATTTTCAAGCCAATTTTGGTACTTCCTGTTACTTAAGCACGACATAATACGAAAAAATAAACTGTTTAACGTCTATTACTCTAGCATTAACGTTTATATGTACACAGCCATTTAAGGTGGCATAGCTATTCTAAACATTAACTGACTTTAGGAATAGTGGACCCGAATCGACTGAAATCACACACTGGTCACATTGTGTAGTGGTTGTTTTCTCATTTGTTGATGAATTGATTAGTAGATACATATGCAGATGGATAGATATAGCTATCGATAGATAGCTATCCAGTATATTTTTAAACATGTTAGCAGCGTTAGCAGAAACAGTGTAATTTGGAAGACTGTTCTGCATGCTAACAACTTGCGACTTATGGGTATCATATTTTAGTCTGGCACCGATAGATAGATTCATTGGTTGATTGTTTGCTTTTAACTGTTTTCAAAGGTGTTTTATGTATATTTTCTGGCAGATGATGATGGGTGGCTACGATTGTATTTGATTAGTCGGTATCAAGCAGCAGAGTGGGTCATTGGTAGTAATGCAGTCGTCAAGACCACCAGGAGACAGTGTGTCACCACGCCCGGCTGTCAGACAAGGTTATCATTATCATCATTTCAGTATTCTCAATATCCATTTAATAGAAGTTAACTAAGTGCAACTTCTAACAACACAGCATATAACTGCACTTGAAAGCTTGGAGACATTCGTTAAAAAACATGTCATGGTCTGTGTGTAAAGTAAAGCCGACTAAAACATAGCCTACTTGCGGGAAAAAAAACTTTATCGTATCCAGAAGAACAGGATCGTGGAAGTATGTTAACAGCATTAAAAACAGCTTAAACCTGCATTCAAAGTGTTGTGATGTGTTATAACATTTTTGTAATCAAATTTCTGTCATTTAGATGTGTTATTTTTGGAATTGAAGGTGCTGGCATGCTTCAGCCAGCTGATCGTAGGATGCTGCAAGCCGTGCGTGATACACTCAGTCATGTGAGAAGACCGGCTGCAGGCACTACGGGCACCTCACCACGCCACGACCTTGAGAGTAGTCCAAGCTCTGCACACGTAAGACTTCCGAGCAGAGTCGGCAGGTTTCTGCCAAAAGTGGTTTAAACGGTGCTTTAAACCAGTTAAAACCACTGCGGCAGAAACATGTTTTTGCTGGTCTTGTTCTGCGACTGAACTTTGTTCTGTACAGAATAAATGCAAAACAGTACCGTAGCAATCAGACAGTTTTGGAAATAGTTACGAGGGTCATCCCAAAAGTTTTTGGCCTCGACATATTAGACAATAATAGTTTCTACAATCTATACGTTGTGAAATGTACATTTTTTCGAACTGTAATGAGTCGGTTGCGGATGTGATGTCGTTGTAATTTATGATGTAATATAGAAGTCGAAATGATTTGGAGCACTAACGCAAACAGCTTAGAATCAGGCTCACTGTTGCATGACAATTTTCCAGTCTGTAGCTAGGTTTACCAAAGTGGAGCCCCATGGCATCTGATTTTGTGAAAGCTCTAACAAATACATTTGTGAATTTCTGATTTGCTTATGTCAGTGATTTTCAACCAGGGTTCCACGAAACCCAAGGGTTCCATGAGCATCTGGCAAGGGTTCCGCAGCTGGCCAGTAACAAATAACCTAGCATGCGAAATCATGCCACACAATGTCATAGAAATATTCAGCACTTCGAATTAATATTTATTTAGCTACAACTGGTAAAAATTTCATGCAAATTGCTCATCATTTGAGTGAATTATGAAAAAAACAAAAAGGATTTTTTTATGAAACACCGTGTAAATTACAATGATGTCATATCTGCAACCGACTTATTAGAGTTCGTAAAGGATGTACGTTTCACTGATTTATAGATTGTGGAAAATATTGTCTAATATGTCGAGGCCGGCAACTTTTGGGATGACCCTCGTAGTCTAGATCGTTGCAGTGAAAGGTAGTCGTAGTGAATAATGTTTAATGTGATCGTTCTTTGTTGCAGTGATTAAGGCTGATCGTCTTTGATCTTGATCAGTGTAAAGCGCGTATGTTTCACTTTTTATGTGCAACCTGGTGCTCGATACTAAGTAGATGATTTACAGCACAGTTGCTGAGAAGTTTTTGCAGTGTAGTGTGACTTGCAACCTGGATCTACAGGGTGGGCCAAAAATGGCATTATTGATTGTACGCTTTATAACTTTACCAAATATTAACCAGACGACACACTGAAGCCGGCGATACCACTGACCAGTTGTGTGATCGTTGGTCGAGCCTGGCATGTGGCCTCCAAACAGCTCGGACTTAAATCTGGCCGATTTTGCTGTTTGGGATGCTCTTCAACAGATGGCCTATCAATGTTAGCGATTCACGACAGTCAACCAGCTGAAGCAGGCGATCGTCACTTAGTGGGGCAAACTGCCGCAGCGTTTGGTTAATCACGCCATTGGTCAGTGGCGTCGCCGGTTTGGATGCGTCATCCCACCAGCAAGGTGGACACATTGAACATTTGATTTGAAAACTGAGATGTGATTTTTTACACAATAACTGAGACAACAAACACATTGTTTTTGTTGTTAATTTCTTAAAATGTGTCGTTACAGAAGTTGTCTTGTTTTTAATTTTTATTCTTAAAACACTGATATTTCACAGGTAAGCTTACTGGTAATGTAGTGTCATACTTTAGGTATGGTGAGATCTATAGTGATAGTTTTTATTTCAAATTGTCTCCTGATTCTGGCATCGAAAGGATTTTGCAAATCGGTTAATATTTGATGAAGTTATAAGATGTACAAAAAATGGTGCCATTTTTTGCCCACTTTGTACACCTTGCAGGCTGCAAGTTTGGTTCCGGCTTGTTTTTTTACAAAGTTCTATAAACACAGTTAACCAATGTTGTTAACTACTTTTTTCACATTATGCCATATGCAAGAGATAATTTTGATCTAGTCAAGATCGGTATCTAAAACACATTGGTACCATATATATTTCCTCTGTCTCTTTCTTTTTCTTGTTCCATGTACTCAATGCCTGTTGGTGTTCATAGCATGTTTCATCCTGTTGATTGTCGATCTGTACGGGGTGCCAGTATTCTTGTTGCAGCAGTCTAGTAGGTCTTTCATCCAAATGCAATATTTGGTTTTCAGGTGCCCGTTTTACACGTGACTAGCGAAGGCAGCCAGAACCGATTGAACTATAATAAGAAAGCAATGGATGAGATCAGACAGAGCTTACAGAATTATCACGTCAGTCCAGGAGGCTATGATGGTAACATGTTGCCGACGGCAGTGACAACTCAACTGGCTAATGGCAGTGGTGTCGGCAACACTGGCAGCAGTAGTGTCGCTACATCAGCGAGTGACAACATGGTGCGACAAGTCATGCTGCTCGGTGCGAACGAGGCTAGTAGTGCCCACTGATCTGATTATAAACCACTCTTTGACTCAAGTACTGACTTTTAGCAGCTAAGTTAACTAATTATCCTGGTGGCATAGCGTAGCAGTAATGCATTGTGTACGATCAACGAAGTTGCTTGTTGCAAGGCCCAATTAGCATTTACAAGCAGGTAATTCTTCTCTGTATATAACCAGTCTAGGGACCAACTTAATTCACGATTTCACGGCCGTGACATTTTCCGTGAAAGTGACCTCCTTCCGTGAAAAACGCTGATTTCCGTGAAATCCGTGATTTTTCGTGAATTTTAGCGCTTTTAGTTTAATTTATGACAATTCCAGAGTTTTATCAGCAGCTTTTGTATGGATGTTGCTGTTTGCCACGTGTCACACTTTAGCACTAAGTAGTTGACATTGACTGTCTTGAGTCTTGACTTAGTGTAGTAAATATTCGTTGTTCTGAAATTTCTTCGTTTGCATTAGCAC
>Ga0209671_1003114_pt1 | contig 15749 bp, 6 predicted proteins | sample WorMetHERISLAND2_2_FD_187401 | JGI IMG/M metagenome (GOLD analysis project Ga0209671, IMG submission 187401) | Marine gutless worms symbiont microbial communities from Max Planck institute for Marine Microbiology, Germany - Olavius geniculatus... | ecosystem: Host-associated > Annelida >...
AATGGCGATTTTTCATTTCCAAACTTAGCATTTTTAACAGAAATTTTCTGACGACAAGAAGAAAATTTTCCAACAATTTTCTGACAGCAAACAATTTAGACGGGTGATTGGCCATGCTAAATTCTTTGCTGTCGGAAAATTTTTAAGAAATTTTCTTCCTTTAGAGTGGGCAATCACCCCCTCTGCCAGTGACTGAAATAATGACCAGCATGATAGCACACAGCATACCTGGTGCTCCTCGGTCTCTCTGCTGCATCGGCTGCTGCTGCTGACGCTGCTGGAATGAAGGCATCTCTGGTGGCGGGGGCTCCAGCTCATACGCCCTCCCACCACGATCTGGCACCTGCCAACAGCCATACTTACTACGTTCAGCCAGAAAACAACACTGGCCTGATATCAACAATCAACATATTATGCATAGAAGAACTTGCTCTGACATCACATAAGATATTTACTGTGTGAAATACAACTTAAATGATACAATATCACAAAACAAACCAAAAAAATTCCACAGCAGTCAACTATCTTCAGAAACAGGTACAAACAAAAAAGGTCCTCCTCGTATACAGATAAACCTAGAATAATTCGAACAAAGTAGTCTATCCAAAAACAAACTGTAAGTAGTACTAATAGTACTAAATACAGGTCAAAAACAAATTGGTTTATTTCTCATGTAAGCTGTATAATGTTACATTTTGAAACAGTGCAGCACGCAACAAATAAAACAACAAAGCCACGCCATGCACACATACAGATGGTAACAGTACTACAAATTGACTCCAGCTAATGTATTTATGTAAGGTTACATGCCTGTGTGTTGGTTAGCAATGTCACAGTTATCTGCCAGGCTATAAAGCCTTTTCTGCTGTATGTTTAGCAATTCTGCACTGTGTCCCAAAAAAATCCCACTTTGTGATTGCTCATATCTTCGATAAATACTAACCGATTTTCAAAATTTTTTCACCAATGTATTCAGTGGACAATTAGCAATCAAGTGATTATTGAATATCCCGCCACACATTAACTGTGTTGCTACACTACCTTGTGATATATAAATGCATGAAAAACTAACAATAATAGACAGCAAGCATGTTGGTGATGGTGAACAAAATACACTTTCGACCAAAAATGCAGTGAATGATCTGTACGATATCAGTTTGTTAGATCTGATTTTTGGATATCTGGTGTATTGAACGATATGTTTGTTTCTGGCCTTTGTGGTTTAGCAAGCCTACCATTTCATCCACAATGGTCAAGTTTTCTTCAGTACGTGTATGCTTCAGTCTGACAGTCTCATGCCTTTGGTCAGTACTGCATGTTTCCTAAATTTCTGTTAATAACATTCCCAGTCTTTCCCTGTTGCAGTTTATCTTCAAAAATTCTGCCAGTCTTTTATTGAAAATTGCATTTTTGAACTGGTACAAGTTTTTAATCCACGTCTTGTCTCCATTGCTAAATGGCACATTACATAACCGGTATATCACCACTACATTGAAAATTATTATATTGTCTGCTTTTGTTAACAAACATCATAAATGTATGTAAAACTAAACATAATTTAGTTTTTGTATGAAAATTAGTCAAATTTGTTTCACAGGATGATTTTTGTCTTATGTATTGTAGCGATTTTAGTGATTTTTGAAAAATTATGTTTTACATAGAAGTGTAGCGACACAGTTAGAGTGTGGTGGGATGTTTAACAACTACGTTATTGCAAATTGTCCACAGAATGTGAAGGTAAAAAAATTTGAAAATTGGTTAATATTTGGCGAAGATACGGAAAATGACAAAGTGGGACGTTTTTGGAGACACGGTGTATTTCCTAACAAAAAGAATCGATCACTAACACTGCCAATTAGAACTCTGTTGATTTCACATTTCATTCGTTCACGCACGATGTCTCCACTCGTCTTCTCAATCCGCAGCAAATCTACAGACGGACACCCAGATGCCATAAAATACACACAAATGCACTCATACCCTGAATATGTAATAAACACATGAAACATGCACCACTTTGCTTCAGGCATACTCAGCTCAAATTAACTTGTCATAATGCTCAGAAAAAGCAACAGACCTACACACTATCCAAAGCACAACTTTTTGAGATGCAGGCCACATAGCATGGTGTTACAAGAAACTTGAGCTAATGCTCACGAGACGCGCGAAAGCCTATAGCAGTTCTGGTTCAGTAGTTTAGCTGAAAATTGGGCGTTCACGCTAAGTTGATATACAAATACCAAATTCTCTATCTGGATCGCACAACGATAGTTCTGTGGCACCACCATGTGAATGATAGATATATCCACTAACTAATAAAAGGTTAAAACCTTCTCGGGCAGCCAGCAGATGTGGAATATCAGTCTCAACATTTGGAATCATTTTTGCCTTCACTGCTGCATACAAATTCGTCAGCTGATCTTTGGATTTCTGTCAGAACACAAGCACACAAACAACACAACACAAGCTTCTAGAATCAACAGTTTTGCTTGTGATTTGCTATGAAAATGTCAATCTATACAACACACTAATGCAAAACATTTTCACTGCATCGACTAGAAAAGTAGTATTCTAAACAAAGTGATTTTAAGCACCGTGATGCTGTTGATTCACTTATTGAGAATCCAGCCTAGCCTTAAATAATTCTGGCAAAATCACTCAAACACCTCTTGTTCAACTTGTCCCCTTCCACAAAATAACTACAGGTCATGTAAGTTCCCAAAAAAACTTATGGATTACCTGTGTGGCAGTACATTTTAAAAGCTAAATAACCTCAAGTTAGCCAGTTAACAGCATCTAGGCATGTAGAATTGAAAGTTAAGTTCATCAAACTTTTACGCAGCAATTCCCCACATACATACTGCTGCACTACCATGTGAAGAGCTGTGCAGAAAGATAGACAGAGAAGACAAAATGTAACTAAATTAGTGTCAAACTAATAAAAGACAGAGGTGTGAAGAAGATGTATCACAGATACAACATAACCGTATGGTATTCGACATTTTCAACACATAAATCACAGCAAAAGATACCTTTGCACGATCAGACCACTGAAACGAAAGAATTGTCACATCGAGACGTTGTAACAACATCTGCCGCCTGCACTCGTACTCTTGACGCAGGGCATGATTGATTAACATGACAGCCTCCCATTGTTTTTCAGACAAACGCGCCTTCAGCAGTGTGCGACTGATCGCTTCCGGACACTTAGCAATCAACTCCTTGATCTGTATGCACCAGAATAAAGTTGTTGCACAAAAATAATGCCATTAGTCTCAAGAAACATTTGAATATGAAAACATACAGCAATGGCAACACAAGTACAGAACAAATGACACAAAACACAAAATCCACAAATACCGTTCCAACAAATTACAACACTACTACTAGACAAGTTAATCGAACATATTCGAGCTGCTAAATGGAAACTTCATATATGCAGGCACTGCATTTGGGCAACAAAAGTTTGACAAACCTTGCTTTCAACTTTGCTAAAGAGAACAAATGGTGTGATGCTATCAGGAGGCTTTGAGAAACCAAGAGTAATAAGCATGTCTTTGAGCAGATAAGCTTCATTGTTTGCCTGCAATCACATTACACATTGCAATAATTGCACAGTCACAGATTAGTCTGCCCAGAAATGATAGTTTTTGGAGCAAACTTATATTTTAATGGCAATTATTTTTTCTTTTTTAGCCGCGAGATCTCCAAGCTCCCTCAGCCGCTCACTGCAAAATTTTTGCACAGCGCTCAGCAGTGTGTTCGATTTTATAATGCCAGTCCAAAATTTCGGGGGCCCTCCCCCAAAAAATTTTAGGGGTCAAGAACGTGCAAAATTTGGTCTGATTTTGGACGACTTCAAACTTTGATGGCAAATATCTCTGGAACACATATGGATATTCAAAATCGAACAAGTATTTGATCGACCGCGATTCCTCCTCCCACGTTCGACAAAAAAAAGTCCAATGAACTTTGGTCCACTAATTATAGGGATATAGAGGTGGAATCATACCCACCCAAATGGACTTTTTTCGGAGAACCATATTTCGGCCCTTAAAGGGTGCTGCATTCCCAAATTTTTACACATGCTACAAAATAACAGTCGTACTAGTGCACCTCAATTAAGGAAAGTGGTCCCACCTACAATTTTTTTCAAGGAGGGATCCAAAATTGGCTCAAAATTTAGTAAATATGTGCCTATAACTTTGGCGGTAGTGGGAACAGACCAACGAAACTTTGCCGCATGATATGCCCTTAGGTGGGGATGTGTAAAGCAGGTACAACTTTTAAGGGGCACTGCAACCTCAAAATTTGGGAGGGCAAAAAAGCATCCAAAATTCGGTGTGATTTATGACAACTTTCAAGTTTGACTACGAACATCTCTAGAACGGATACAGATATTGACAAGATGTTAACAGCGTTATCAAGCAGGGTCTCTCGGGAGTTAAACTTAAACAAAAAAATTTAGTAAACTTTGGTCCACTAACAAAAATGTTATAAGCGTGCATGTTTACCCACCCTAAGTCGACATTGCGCGTTCTGAGTATGCTAATGCATTTGAGTTTGGGCCACATGACTTTGCTACCGGGAATTTCACCCACCTGAATTTTCCCCCCAATCGGACTTAGGGCGCCAGGTGGACTCACACTGTGCTTTGCCCCAAATTTCTAGTTTGAATCTGCAATGCAGCCTAAACTACTAACTTGCTAATGAGGCTATAACGTAAATTTTGATTAATTCATAGTTCATGTAACAATAGTGCATCCTTTCCCATGGTGTTCACTGTTTCATTACATACGATGTTGGGAGTTTAGAAAAATTTGATTATTCGATTATTAATGAATTAACAGAATTCATGTATTAAACACAAAAAATATCCAAACTGGCATCCTACGTGCTAATATAACTAAGTACTGCCTTAATTTCTCTGCTCTTCAACTTTTATTTAGTGACAGAACACTGCAGCCTCAAAAATAAGAAACTGATGAAAATACGATGCAGTACAAAACTGCAAAACTCACAGACATCAGCTGTTTAGTAGCTTTGCCAGCAAGCAGCTGTGGTTTGTTGACAGCAACCATTCGCAGTGCTTGCAGCTCAGTGACCAGGTACAGCAACAACTGCAACCGATTTTCAACTGACGACAAACGCTGGGAAATTGGACCATCGGCAAGGCAGGTGTATGGACATCCTGACCAAGCAAACCAACAGTTCACGCCCAATGACAAATGCAGTGCATCAAAATATTCAATAAAACACTGCAACAGCATAAAAGTACAGTGGAAAAATACAAATACATCAAAAGCTCTCATGTCCGTGACTCACATATTTTATTATCTGAAATGTACCACAAAATAAAGAATTACACACCAAACTCTCGTAGGAATCCACTGAGCTCCATTTCAAATGTCTCAGCATCATCTGGACCTGAAAAAACATCAAACTGACAGCATTTATATTTATCCAATAGACAAAACAGTTTTTGTGATGACATAGAGCAAAACAGTCATGCCAGCATCAGATACATATCAGTAACGAATCCACAATTTACGATTAGCTTACAACATCTGGTATTATAAAAATAAATTTGTTTGACTAAATTATTATCATATTTAACATTGATCAAGTAATAGCCAAGCAGAACTGTGCCTCAAACAAGTGTAATAAACAATTCCTATCATTTGTCTATTTATCTTTTATTTATATTCATTTATTTGTTATAAGTAGTATAGTACCAGCATAGTACACAATTTGGAATATGCAGCCAGGAATTACAACTCTGTTAATATAATGATTAAAACACTTTGTTATTATTACCAACACCTTCAAATGTTTCACGTCAGTCAGCATGACTGCTACAAGTCAGACTAAAATCGGATAATACCTAAATAAAATTTTTTTAAATGCTACAATGTTTAATAATATAGCCCAGAACTGGTTACCAGCCATAGCTGAGACAAGGTCATCAATGCTACAATATGATGCAAGTTCAGATGTCAGCCATGCAACCAAACAAGAAAACTTCTTTGACTGTAACCCATGCTTTATACATTCAGCAAGTTCACCCTTATCATGTAATCCATCATATCTGGACAACCACAAATTCAACAATAAAATTTACAAATTATTAGGAAAAAAGTTGTAAAATGTTTGCACGCATGAGGACTCGAACCCGAGACCTTTCGCACAAAAGATGTGCACGCTACCAATAGACTGCGTAAGGGCTATCGTCAGTTGCTTCAATAGTGCTATTTATGGAGCGCCTCAACAGACACATACTTGGTTTCTGGCTTCCGCCACTCCAGCAAATAAATGGCACATAACGCGGCGGAATTTCCGCCACTCAAGATTTCTTCTTAAATCTTAGGTTGGTTCGTTTATATGCTATTATGAGGAGGATTTCAATTTTAGGCATATTGTTTACTAACATTAAACTAAATTTTAAAAAAGTTAGGCAAACTTTCCCACTTACAATAGTCTGCACTGCAGCTGTAAACAGTTGGGAAAAGGCCTAAAACATGAACGCTATAATAAGCATTACACATTACGACGCATCTTTCATTAGGCGTTCCATTGCGCAAGGTCGGCATTTTAGTAGTCCGCAGTTTACCCACCGGTCCGCACTGGCGGCCCGCAAGTTTTGGTCCGCAGTTTACACGTTGGTCGGTCCGCAAGTCCGCAGGTCCGCACTGTACCATAGCCCACCAAGATCGATGATATGCAGTGCGCCAATTACTAATCTAACTATCGTTAACTAAGTGACGGTAAAGTTACGAAAACTCATTTAGAGCTAACCCTAAGTCTTCCAAGCCTTCTAAAATTTTATCTTCCATACTTTATTCACGAAAACAACAAAACAAACACCACTTGTATGCAAAAAATATGTAACTGGCCGATCTGCCTAAAAAGCGAAAACGTTCAGGACAGAGATGGGCCAATATCGAAATGCCAATACCGGTATATCGTTTCGTTATTATCGATGTATCGTATCGTTAAACTTTATCGAAATTTTCGATACATACTTTGCAGTATTGAATTGGTTGCTTCTGCTTGGCGATTCTCTGATTGTTGCAGACTTGGCGTTTGCAGAGCGTTTTCCTGATTGACTGCGTAGTCGATAGGGATTGCAACCCGAGTTTTGAAAAACCAGGGGCCCGGGAAAACCCGGACATGTTGCCAACCCCGAAACCCGGGTTTGGGCAGTCTGCAAAACCCGCTGGTTTCGAGTTTGCGTTTTTGCACAATATATGTATATATGTACATGTACGTATTATTTATTTATATGTATATTATTTATATATAAAAATACCTAAATAAAGAAAATGCGGTACGGGGGGTATGACCTTTGTATGCATAAAATGACAAAAAAATGATCGCATTTTTGCCCTTTAAAAATCATGGAATACTAGTAAATATTAGCTTTTAAAAGAATAACCCCCTTTTTAGCTGTAAAAAATAGAACCTTCTTTACCAAAATTTTCATATTGAGATATTCCTAATAAAATTTTGCTCGTCGGGAATTTGTCGGAAAACTTATAAAACCGTATGGGATAATAGCCTAATAAAAATTAAGTGAAATTCTTAATGACATATCAGATGCAATCTCGCATGGCGATTTTAATCGCATATTGTATCGGTGTGAAACAAGAAATCTGAGCTAATGCTCACGAGACGCGCGAAAGCCTATAGCAGTTCCGGTTTAGTAGTTTAGCTGAAAATTGGAATGTTCACGCTAAGTTCATATACAAATACCAAATTCTCTATCTGGATCGCATAACGATAGTTCCGTGGCGCCACCTTGTGAATGATATAGACTTGTGTCGCAGCCCAAAATCGCCAAAAATACATAAACCCCTATATTTTGGCGTTCAAAGTCATTCAAGGTCATTGAATTCAGAGCCAATCGAGAGCCAGTGTACGACTTCCAATTAGTGATTAACCTAGGCTGTATCTCGCACCGTTACTGAGATACGGCGACTTATTGGCCAAAAATCGCAAATTTTGCCCACTTCCCTCTCACTTAGCGCCCTCGTTCGGGGTGACCCTCTTCGAATTTATGGAAAAGTTTTGCTGTTCCTAAAACTAGAGTCTTCCAGGCAGCCGACGGTGAAGATTTGGTATCCTATCTTGCACCGTTTTTGACTGATCCACCCGTGTGACAGACAGACGGACGGACAGAATTGTGATGGCTAAGACGCGCTGAAAGCAGTAGCTGCTTTCGCGAGTAAAAAGAGCATCAAACGTTGTTGAATTTTGCAATTCTTGCTGGAAAATGGCAAAAAAACGCACTTTTCATATAAAGTCGCCTGTAAAAAAATTTTCATGGTCGGGCCAAAGGGGGGGATCGCAACGTGCCCCCCTTATATACGCCACTGACTATTCATATGAGAACGTATATCGGCTTCAGATGACGATGTCATAGCGGTTTTACTTGTCTACGGTCTCCATCTTGCCAAACCCGAACCAAACCCGAACCCTACCCGAAACTCGGGTTTGGTCGCTTTTCAAACCCGAAACCCGGGTTTGGCAAAAAGCTCCGGTTTTGCAGTCCCTAGTAGTCGAGCCGACTAAGCTTTATTAGGCCTATAGTCCACAGTTCGTTAATTGCTTGCGGCGTTTTGGCCGAACGATAAGTTACAGGCTAGCCTATATGTCAACAGTAACCATGCATGTCTTTATCTGCAGTGGTTAGGCCGCAATTTTAAATGCAATGTTGCTTGCCTGCAGCCAATAGCTTCTATCCTTCTTTAGGCTACCTGGTGGGCGCGCAGCTTGCGCCCAGTAAAAAAATAAATGGAAAAAAGTTTTGTTAAGGATGCAAGCCTAGATCAAATCTTCCTCCTTTACTTTTACTGGACACTCAACACACATATCAAAACTTATCCCCGTTTTAATGGCAATCAACATTTTTAACAAGGAGCTCGAAAGGGGGAAAAGCTTGAACCCGTAAATGGGAGAGGGGGACTTGCGCCCGATTTCGACTCAGATTTGTGGGGATAAAAGCCACTGCCTGCAGCCATCACCCTCGCGTGCGCCGAATTACCGTATCGTATCATAACGTTCATTTTAGAGTTCGATATAGCAGAGTCAACTCAGCGTGTGGGCTTATGTGACTGTGGTCACTCGTGAAATCGCTTTCCTTCCGCGACCGGAAGTCGGACGCTGGTCTTCGGATATAGGCGGCACGGTTGGCCCAGCGATAGCGACAGTTGGGCTTCTTGTTTTACATGCATAAGTATTAAGGAACTCTTCGTTTGGTTTGCGAGATGCAGCAACACGTACATCGTCAGCCACGCACCGTCGCTCTGCATGGGACGCCGGCTGCTCGTCCGCTTGAGACGCATCGTGTCGCTAGATGCGGTTCAAGTTCCCGGTCCGCGCCTCCTAAACAACAGACTGTGTTATGTAGGCCTACAGCACCGACGTATTAACCGAATGAGTTACAGTGGACAGCTGGGAGCATCAGTCTCGATAATGACCTTTGAAGACGCTTGGACTCGGTCTGTTGGCATTGCGACGCGCAAAAGTAGGCCTAATCGTGTTTGGGTCATTACTCTGAACATTCGCTGAGCTTTAAACATCGATGGTGTTTGTACTGAAGGAGAACTGCATGTTTGCGTGAAATATTGTCCAGTTGACTTGCGCTGTCGTTAACATACTTTCCCAATGATGCCTACAAAGGCTACATCGTTCTGTTCATTCATTTATTTAATTTAAGCACTATTATTATTCTGCATTAAGCTTTATATAAACCTATACTGACATGCTGTAAGACAAACGTTTGATAGTGGCCTGTAACTTTGAGTGACATATTCCGATCGTAGCCTATTTCTTAATCAGATGTAACGTGATCACATGTTTATTGTTTATTTCAAAAAACAGCCGGTATCTAAGAAAAAGCGGTGTGTTAAAACAGTGTAATTAACTGACGGTACACCTGAGCGTAGGCGTGTAAGATCAAGGCAGCACTGTTTGATAGCAGGTAGAATAATGAAACGGTGAATGACGCCGGTCAGAAATAGTCGTGACACAGATATCTGATAGCAGCTTTCGTATCAGGTAGCCGACTGATGCAGATGCAATCTTATTTGTGGGCGGAGGCCTAATAAACTTATAGACCCTCGACCTTTCGTGAGCTGTTACCATGCAACGACAATAAAGTGCTGTTTCTGCAGTTAGGCCACCGCTAACACACGCTAAATCTTTGTCACGACATCAATGACCGATGGTCGTGCACCTGCCAACATTCTCGGTCACTATATTCACTTCAATAGCGTAGATTAATTGAACTTAAATGTTGATATCATGACACCAATGCTTCTTGAACTGTGTGTAAGTTGTAAGTTTAGACAATGTGTTTCGTTTATGCAACAGAATACAAAAAAAATCATGTTATTAATAAGCGCCCTGCAGCAAACATGGCGCCGGACGGCACTTGCGCACCCTCCGAATGGGAGAAACAAGTGAATAGCGGGAAAATAACTACCTTTTAGGGAGGGAACTTTTCTGACGCTAGCGTGTGCAAGCCTTCTTGAGACTGTTGGAATTTACGTTTAGTGCTAGAAATTTCATATGCAGGCTGCAGGGTGTGACAGACAGACGGACGAACGGATGGACGGATGGACGCCTCGACGATAGCTAAGACGCGTTAATCATTACATGCTGTCACGCGTGAAAACACAAGTAGTAGGCCTAAGTCTCTCATGCTTTATCCGATCAAACTACAATTTATATCTAGGCTAACCACCGGCAGAATAACAGTTAGGCCCGCTGGCAACCATGATTGACCATAACCACCTTTTTTCATGAACAGAACAACATAATATATTTTGTAGTAAAGAAAAAAAATCGCTCTCAACGCTCGCTTATTGCGTTAGTCCAAAATAAAAAGTCTGCCATCAGGATAAGCAGCAATATTTCGAATTACTTTCAACAAATGTCATACGACGTAAAAAAAACAAAAAACAAAAAACGCAAAACATATTACTGCTATCGGCGTCGTGAAAGCAGACAGCCGGTTGACCCGGGATTCACCAACGCGGAAGGATCTAGGCCAACACTGCAACGTTGAAAGACGAAATGCGCGAACCACGGAAGTAATGTTAACCAACATGACGCACTGCACGTTCAGCTAATTAGCGCAGACGTCATCATATGCTGTCTTGTTTCAAGAAATCGCTCGTCCGTCTTCTGAATCTGCAGGGTGCAATTGCTCGTATTACTTACGCTATTATATGCCATTAAGAGTTGAACACAGAACACAACATGTGCGGTCATTAGCGCTATAGCGGAAGGCCAGCTATTACTTGCGCCTCAGCGATCCCGCGTCGTACACAAGTCACTTCGTCTGCGCACATTTAATTCGCACTAGCAACAGTCACATGTATTATTTCACATTTTACATGTTCAAAACAACACTGCACAAAGCCACAGTTCACTGTTGCGACAAGTAAAGATGTCAGCCCAGTGCCGACATGATACGCGACCGTCCGCTATGCGTAGGGGCCTACTCGCCTATTACATTGCGCAAACCAAACCCTAACGCCAACCTTGATTAACCTATGATCTTTTTAGCTAAAAATTGTTAAAACTTTACACTAATTTTGTTTCTCTACGCTTTTTGCTGTTGAGTTAAGGGCCCATATGCGGGGCAGAAAAACAGACAAGAAAGGCCTGTATAGTAGGCTACTGTTCACGCAATGCGGCATTTTGAGATGGCAGCATGATTCAAGGATCAACAGTTACCATCGGCTGACTTTAAGCCATCTCTGCCGGAACTGTCAGCTAATATAAGCCATTTAATCAACTAGATATACACGTCGTTGCAGCCAACACATACATAGCAAAGACTTGAGCAGAGCTGAACCAACCGGGCAATTTCATTCTGTCTGATTATTCTGATTAATTTCGTTTATGAATCTCGTCTTAATGAGCCTACTTTATCTTAATTTCACGTTGCCGTTCATTCTCAATCTCATCAATTTCGCCTCATCCATCAGTCCTTCACGACTTCGCTGCTGGCTCAGAACACGGTTCATCAATCACTTCCAACCTGTTTGTAGCGCTAACTATACATATATTGTTACTGCAAAAACTTGTCTGCATATTCGCAGGTGGTTACTGGTTATGGAGTATCACACTAATAGCTTTTAGATTGCGGTTTAGATCTCACCGCGGAACATTTGTAAGCAACCTTGAGCAAGTTGCTAGGCCTAATCTACTGCGTGCCCAGGTCGACTCAACCTTCTACCCTTAGCTGATTGGGAAATGAGTAGCAGCCTGCGGGTTACGAAGTGAAGGCCCAGTGTGGCTGATCGGAGTAGTGGAGTTGCAGAGCGTTTTTCTTGCGTTCGGACGCGCTGCAACTTTCTATAATTTTATTTATTCGTGATAGAATAAGCATTAGCCTACCCTTACTATGTAATTGTGTGGTTTGTGGCCCTGTGATAAGACGCCGTTCTCAGTTTTGTGACAAATACTGACTCATTCTTGTTCATCCATTTTCCACGTTATTGTACCCACGCAAATACCGTAAATAACCGTTACAGCTGCTGACGTCACAAAGTCAACTTTAAGTGCAGCAGCAGCAGAAACAGCAATTACGCCTGCGCAGTGGCCTGCAAAGTTCAGTCGCGCAAAAAAGCCAGGAAGTTTACGACGTGTATTCATTCACACGAATACGTGGGTAAGTTTACGCCATTCAGCTTTAACTTACTAACTAAGACAACCACTGCATTCTGCGAACATAAAAATATTAATGAGTCTTCTAAAATCCATTACGCACGCCCCTAATTCTGTCAATCTGGCACGCTAACTATACATTTTGTGCAGGTCAATGCCTGCATGTATGTTGGCAATGCAAACTGCTTGCGGTCTATTTTGCTGTAGCCTACTGCAGTTTTATGACACATTTGCGAAAGCTCTTAGAAACGAATTGAAGCCATTCGAGTAAATGTCCATTAAACATCAAAGATAGCATGCACTGCAGCCCGAGTAATAGAGTGACATCATGATGAGGCTCAACATAATCAGATGCTGCGAAATCTCCGTGTTTACTGTGCGTACTGTTTTATGCTGCTTTTATGCAAAATAAAGTGCGTAGATATAATCGGATGTAGGACTTTTAAGCACAACAAGATTGCTTAAATAGTGCTCAGCTTGCACTGGTACTGTGTTCACAATTTTTGGCTGCAGTAAAGCGACATAAAGCAAACAACAGTGTAGTCTATTCCATCTGAGTGCGGTTTAAATACGTTACTGCACTGTCCAGAGTGGTATAAGTTCGTACTGCGTACAGCCTCGCGTATCCACTCTAGCAGTGCGGTATCATTCTATCTACAGCGTAGTACTGAACCGGTGACATTCTAAATGTTGGTTGTGCGTGACTGTCCAGGCTATAGGATTGCATTGTCGTCTGTGCATTATTGTCGGACCCGCGAAGCATGATTATTCAGTGTCAAATACGAGTCTCTTTTTCTTGCAAGCAGTCTAAGCGCAACTCTAAGCGAATTTTGATGCAACACATCAACATTTTGACGGTATTAGATAAAAAAACTTATGAGTTTTATTAGTAGGCTATTAGGCCTACGGTACTTTTTCGTAGTAATTGCGCCATCTGTTAATACTGACTGTTTCTTAGATCGTACAGTCACTTTCTCTTTATGTTGATATAAGCAAATGTTTTATTGCAAACTCAAAAGTGTTTTCGTAAAGAATATTAAGAATTAGTACTTTCTTAAAGAGTTTTACCGTATTGACTAATGCCAGAGTTCACTTAAATTAATAGACAAACTTTTGACGCTGCTGCGAAAAGCGCTCCGCACTTATGCGACAAAATAAAATAACGGTAAAACAACAAAAACGACTTTTTGTTTTATTGCAGTATGTACAAACGCCTACAATAGCCTAAAACTAAACATTTTGCTAGATTATAGCGTCAGTTTTCGCATTGTGATAAGCACCAAACGGAGACGACGGCAAACGTCTTAACATGTGTTATTTCATTTGTATCGCAAATGTGCGAGCGTCCTTAAAGCGAGTCGCAATCGATTTTTTGCTGTTTGTGTGATGGTATCAGACAGGCAGTTTAAATCTAACCAAATTTAATCTAACCTAACAAAAATTCAATATAGCGCTACAGTCACAACTGTTAATCAGAAACGACGCGATAGCGCTGATCTCTCCTAGGTGAGGTAGGGTAATGCGATATGTGAAAGACTCTGTTTGTCTGAAAAGTTTGTTAAATATCATTTTTTGTGCTACGAAATAATGTTTTTATTGATTTATTACTTTAACACTCAGTACTAGTGCTGATAACAAGGGATCAGATGTGAAATGGGATATTTAATGATTTATTCAAAAGTCGGTCAATATTTGAATAATGTAAAAACAAAATTTGGTGGTGTATTTTTGAGTGGTGATAAACACGTAAAATGAATGTAAGTTGTTTGTGATCGCCACTGAATTTGCGGCTTCAGCGGTCGAAAAACTATTTTAAAGTACGATCTCAGAAAGTATGACGATATTATGACGTGTGATGTTTAGGCTTGGTCTACGCTGTTCGGTTCTGCGGAAGGAAAAGCAATAACGGTGTATTAATCATTTGCAGAAAATTTTGATTTACACTCGTGCAGTTAATGTAATCAGTCACAGTAAAAGAGAGAGCAAAAGAAAGAGAGTAAAAAATAGCCCCCCACACAGCTCAATAGCTATGGTGGACGGCTTGGCAGACTGGCCGTCAGCTGATATGCTCCGGGTTTCGATGTGCAAGGAAAGGAAAGGGCCGACAGGACGCTGACTTTAAAATAGCGTCTCTTGATTTCTTTGGTAATTGCAAGCGACACGGTGCAGTCGCTGCCGACGAATTAATCTTGCTATAGACCTAGCGACGACGATGTCCGCATGTTTAACGTATGTATACGCTCGATCTCGCATGGTGCGCGGCGTTTTACGCCGTTCTGTGTTAACTACGATTTGACGCTTGCTATCGGCAACGCTTTAACGAATCTTTCTCTGTATAACTATAGGCTAACACAGCTCTGCTGCTGCAACTGCAGTGTATCAAATCTATTTTTACACTGTGTCCAAAACAAAAGTAACCCCCCGGACGTGCTACAATAAAAATGTCAAATTTAAACAAATTTAAATAAAATTTTGTACGCTAAATCCACAATAAATTGCTAAAAATCACCATATTTTATTCAAAAATATTATTTCTGAGCGGAGTTATTAGATGTTGAATATCGATAACAAAATATTTCCGTTACCAATATGGGATTACATAAACCCCGCTGTTATTATATGATTTTTGTAACTTTAACAAAAAAACATCCAATTTTGGCAAAATTTTGCGTCAACAATGCAACATCCATTGGCAATCAAAGTGTTAAATTTTAGCTAAATCTGCCAAAGCAAGCATTAGTTACAGTGGTTTTTGTAAGGTGACCCCAAAACACGACAGTATCAAATCATTGTGGATGAAATGAGGTAAGACACAAAGACCTGAAACCAAAGTGTTTCGGGGGTTTCGGGGTGACTGCGCAAAAGCTGCAGTAACTATAATTTGCTTTGGCAAATTTATTGGAAATTTGGCAGTGTTGTTGCCAAAAAACGATGCATTGCTGACGCAAAATTTTGTCAAAATTGGATGTTTTTGTTACAGTAACAAAAATGTACAGGAACCACGGCTCGGGGTTTACGTTATGTAACGCCATATTAGTAACGCAGATATTTTGTTATCGATATTTAAC
>Ga0209671_1003115_pt1 | contig 15745 bp, 8 predicted proteins | sample WorMetHERISLAND2_2_FD_187401 | JGI IMG/M metagenome (GOLD analysis project Ga0209671, IMG submission 187401) | Marine gutless worms symbiont microbial communities from Max Planck institute for Marine Microbiology, Germany - Olavius geniculatus... | ecosystem: Host-associated > Annelida >...
GCCCTTTTAAACGTCATTCTTGCAAGAAAACACATAGATATTTGTGAGTTTTTTTGCGTTTTTGGATATCAAAAAGCAGGCAAATGTGCGGCTTCCATTGCACGTTTAAAAGCTAAAAATGGTTCAGCTTCAGGGGGCTTTGCCCCTGACCACCTGACCACCGGCTCTGCTTCTGGACCCCGCTAAGTCTTTTCTATACACACAACAACAAAATAACGTCGGCATTACGTCCACACACAAACAAAATTATTGCCCCTCTGCCCTGGCCTTTGCCCCCTGTTGCCCCATCAGATTCAGATTCCTAGCGCCGCCCATGCAACACCCCAGTTTAGTGTGCGTAACACACTAGCCGATGAAAAAGTTTTATTGGTGATGCCAATAATCGACAGGATTCGGGGTCGAGAACAGGACCCCCAGATTTCTGGAGCTAGAACCATTACTGGTGGCAGTAATTACATCTGTATTCGGAACTGCTGGAGTTGTAGAGAAACAATTATAGTCGTTCGATACTTTCAGAATAATGTTCTTACGATCAATAAGCACTTTTCTTCTACGGTTGAGAAAGGTCCTATTGGTCTGATATTCAGTTTATAGCCGCACCATATCCGGTAACGGTCTCGGTCCCATTAGGTACGGTGTCGGCGCGTCCATAACTGGTAATGGAAGCAAATGGAAGCCAATAATTATAGGCTACCACCATAATGCGTGTGGTACGTACGATAACTCTGGGGGCCAAGATATAGGAAGCCAACGTTCGACGTATTAGGTTGGCAGTTCGTACGTGGCGGATGGATAAATGCAGGCAATTTCATGCCAAATTCTCCTAATACTGACCGCATCGCGACTGCATGGAAGCTGCATCACATGGGATCGAATGCGTATTGAGCGTTCTGGAAAATTATGTTAGGTTATACGAGGAGAAAAAAATGACACACGGGCGCTTGGGTATATACGGGGTGCACAAAAATAATATGGTTGCAATAAAAGTATTGCAAACGCTTTGCTTTTTAATTTTTTTTACACGAAAACGCTTTTTGGACGTTTGCTGTATTCTTCTAATTTATTTTGTTTTTAAAGATATTAAAAAGCCACTGCAAGAATAACGGTAATCAAAAATATTTACTATAAAAAGTAAAGTGTTTCTAATAAAATAATAAAATATTTTGTATTCAAATCAGCAGAGTAACATTCTCTGAAGCTGAAAGTAAAGTTAAACTAAACTTTGGGGAAAAAAACTCACGCTTTTGTTTTGCGTAGCTTCGGGCAGATCATTCTGGCGGTACTAAAATACCTGCCGTTAGTTTACATGTGCACTTTGCGCGACAAATCTAGGTCTAAAACTAAACTGTCAAGCCTCGCGCAAGGCTAGAGCTGTCCGTGACCTGAAATTTAATGACCTTGAAATTTAACGGATTTCTAAAGGTTGACGAGATACATGCTCTTGCAAAACTTTATCGAGCTAAGTGCAGCGATTCGTGAGTTATCTTGGTGACAGCGAAACATACAGACAAACAAATATTGCCACGATGCTTAAAACAACACTGTCGTCGCTATACCGCGGACAGTAATAAAAATGAAACAAAATCGGAAATGTGTTTGAGGCTGACGCCATCTTGCCATCCTTTAGGCGTGTGTCAACACGGAGCAGATATAGCCTAGAACTGGTCAATACTCGAGATCGATCTGCAGCCAATATCGGCTACTTGTCGTCTGGAATCAGACATAGCATCAATCCTGAAGGCGTTGGCCGTGGAGCTCCGAACTAGAAATAGAACGCACCTATGATCCGTCACTCTCTCAACACAATCGCGCGGCTGGTCTCCGCTGTGGCTGCTATCCCCTCAGATCTAGAATTGAAATCGGGCGAGTTTCCCCCAATTTCGGGCTAAAATCTCTTTCTTTCGTGCTTCTTTTTTCTTCCTGCCTCCTTTTCATCTGCTTTTTTTACTTTTCCCTTCTTTGTTACTTTATTTTCTTATGATTTATTTCCTCTTTTCCGCATTTCTTCCTTTTTTCTTGTTCTTCAATAAAAATTAAGGGAGGTAGTGATTATAAATTACATTTTTAACAAAACTCCCCACCAGAAATAGAATTCTTTGATTCTCCGCTGTAATTGTGATGTCAGCTGAAACCGATCAGACGCGCCAGACCTCCGCCGAGAATGATGCTGCCACCTGGCAAATGCAAAGGACTTAACACAAAAAAACCAAAATATTGAAAGAAGCGGAAAAAAGCAGTACATGTTTCCCTAAGCCGATTTGGATACTGTTTAGGGTAGAATTGTAAAACTGCTTAGTAATCCAAAGCTTGACAACTAAATAATCGCAAAAACATCACGTTTTATTATGGAATTAATTCATTTATTTGTATTAGATTTCTTGGGTCTATATAGGCCTACAGCAAATAAATAGATAAACTGGGAGACAATAAAAGTAGAATATTGTTATCACTTTGTGAAATGCAAAGAACAATATAAAAAAACAAGACCAGTGAAAAAGTCGGAAAAGGGGCAGTAGATGTTCCTAAGCCGATTTAGATACTGTTTAAGGTAACGTTGCAAACTCTCTTTATATTAGTTGAAAGCTTGGCAAATAAACTAATCCGAAGAAAATCACGTTTTATTTTTAAATTAATTTATTTAGGTCTATTTGCATTAGATTTCTTGGGTCTATATGCAGCAAATAAACAAAATTGAACTGTACAAAAAAGAACAAATAGGAGTAGAATAGGAGTAATAAGAAACTATATAAAAAACGCAGTAGACTAGATTTGAGAAAGTATGTATTTAGCAACAGAGTAATTGATCACTGGAATGCACTGTCTGACGTGTGTGTAACCAGTAATACAATAAATTAGTTTAAAAATTGTTTGAAACGGGAACTGCAGCCGGAAACACACAGTTAAATTTAGTTATTAGGATAGTAAGCGTTATATGGCTTTTGCCTGTGCTTACTTAGGCCACCAGTAATTCTGGTGGCTACGGTGAATTCGGTGAAAATACACTGCTAGTGGTGACGGCGAACAGTCTGTTTTATTACCTTAGCACGTGACGGTAGACAATAGCAGAAAAGGAAAAGAAGAAAAAAACGCAGAAGTTCGTGCCCGTAAAGCACTGACTCAATTAGCGTCTGTCTCATCTTTGCGAACTGCCAGATAGCTGCAAGAGATGTGGGATCCTCAAATATTCAGTCCGCGTTATTCCGCCGATTTTGACCGAGTCTGCGTCTGCAACAGAAGAGTGGGCTTAGTCTTTAGTACATAAAATAGGCTACCAGGCTTATATTATGCAGATTGCAATTTAATTAACGAAATTACAGCAATAAAGGGCTGTTGGTAATGCATTTTGCTAAACAGAACCGAAATTAAACATGCTGTCCAAAGTCCGTTAGCAGTTATTAGTAAAATACACGCGCCATGGAACAGGATCCGCGTTAGTCCCGTCCGCAAAAAATCCTGTGGATCTGCGTCCTCGGACGGACGCGTCCGCAGTCCGCAAATCTCTGATAGTCGAAGGCAGGCGGAACTTAACATCCTCTCAAGCTGCTCTAGTGCTGCACGGACTCGGGAACTAGATAATTGACAACTCGCGAGTGATACTAATCGGATACAGCCGTGCATCACTCTACTCGTACCAGTCGCTTCGCCGGAGGGAAGGGAGAAGGAAGGAGGCAAGGGTTTAATGGAACGGGTACGCGGCGGGGGCGCCATTTTTCCATTATCATTTCCACGCCGAAAACGCGTTACCCCCGCTGTTTCACTAAAATCCGCGCATAAACCAGCCATAATGGCATAACGTATTGCACTGAAACGTTTATTTGTATAGACCAATAAATTTGTCTGCTGCCTCGATGTGTCCAATTATTTGCGATTTTTAATAAGCTGTAGTTTTGTGGCTGACAAAAAAATACAAATTAGCACTTACTTTTAACGTATTGTAATATTGTTTTCATTTTCGCGTATTACACTATCATAACAAAGTGCAAAACATGTGAAAACTATTTCAATTAAAATTTAAAATACAACGCGAATACAATTTCGTCACTTCCTTAAAAAAATAAAAAAGCAAACAGCAACAACAATGTGTAAAATGTTCTGCCTTACGCCACTGAATTTCAGGCGTCTCCCCATTTTTCAGGATTATTACACCCCTTGGAAAGAAATACAACTTACAGTGCGATAGATACGGACTTTGCTGTATACAACGCGCCACCTGGCATGCTTTACTAATCCGATAAAGATGGCTGGCTATACAGAGTGACGGGATATAAAGTGGACAATTATTCTTGTTTTCAACCTTACAGCATAATTGTACATCAAACGCGTGTAAAAAGCAAACACAATGTTGCATACTGACTGTACTTAAACGGCTATTTAAAAAGTGTTCGATATGATTGAGACTATAATTATAATCGTGTCCGAAACCATGGTCGAGCAACAGCGGCGGCGTCGGTTAAAAAGTATGCGAATTTTTCGTCAAACGGCTGCGAATTTTGCGACGAAGAAAATTGCGGCTGCTTAACATTTTAATTTTGCCGCTAAAAACAAAATATAGGCTTTAATATTAGCATTTTAAACTAACATTTTTCGACAAAAAAAAGGTTTTCTGTCAGCCCAGAATTTGAAGGAAAAGGTGCATTTTCCCTCGAGCCCCATCCTGGCACGAAGCCACTGTTGAAGACTATCTACGTAAAACGTAAACATATGTTTTTTGCGCACCACCCTATAGCATGGAACCAGGCGCTGGAAAGAAAAGGTCCAGTTGGCACATTTTAAGGCTTCTGCCTTCCATATTAAAAAGGAACGAGTCCAAATGAGTCCAAATTCTCGTAGCGAGGAGTCACATTGCCTACAGTATTATACATGTAATGCTGCAATGTTTTCTTTTCTTTTTCTTCACTCGTGGTCAATACTACCGATGATACAGGCTAAGAAATACGACGTATATACGACGTTGACCTTTTTCCCTATCTGCGACGAAAGCTTTAGTCTCGGACCGGTTGGCATGGCGTACAACCTTACATTTGGTATAGGCGAGTATACAATAGACAGAATTCGCGGTGGAACGTTTATTAATTTTAGAACGAATGCCGAGGCCACAGTTGAGAGGGCGTTGCAGTCTCATAAAGTCTGCACCATTTTTTTGTTCGACTGAGCCAGGGTCAGTATAGGCAGTCTATACAGCGGCGCGGTGACTTCGTAATAATTCATTACTTATTTATTATTATCTATTGGGCATAGCGGCTGCGACTGCGCTAACTCGCAGAAAGATTTTTTTTTGCTCTGCATTGCTGCCGGATGTATTATTTGACACCTAGATGCAACAGACGCGTTTAATAACCACTTTTTTCCACAAAATACGTATCAGCATTTTTTTCATTTTTCTGACAACGTTTTATTTTATTTCACGATAAAGGGTGAACGACCAACGTAACGATTACAGTTACCGTATTTAAAATACGAGTGTGTCGGCTAGAAAAACTGAAGTGACACTGATAAAATGACATCAAAGTTTTTGGCTTTCTATGTAGTTGTGTGTGATAACAACAATTTTTCAAGGATGGTACAAGTGCGCACGTCTGTGCGGGGCGCTCATGAGTAGATTTTTGAGAGCATCTTTTTCGCAATGCAATCAGTCGTTTGAATGGCGCTTGCCGACGCGTGGTCGTCTACTAGCCATATACTGCTGCTGATGATGAAGATGATGACGCTTGGATGACGTCACGCGAAAACCGTCGAGTTACACACGTAACGTAAGGTAGCTTCATCATCGCAAGTGCTCCAGCTCCTCTTCTCTCCTCGTTATTTTTCACACTACCACCGGAGCATTTCCTCGACATATCGTTCGGCGTCATTAACCGCCATTAAAGGATTCTGACTAAGTAAACTGTATAGAAATAATACTTCTTATTACAAGCTTTCGGAGAAATTTGTTAATGAAATGGTTTGTGAGAATCGGTCAACCGTTAGCTGCATTATAACCGAGAAGAAGCTAGTTGATCTAGCCTACTTTTGGACTCCTTATGGCGTCATTAACCGGCATTAGTATTATAATTCGACAAAATCTGTAACATTTTTATGATCACAAACTTTCAAGAAAGTACTCCAATAAAAACTTGTCCGAAAATCGGTTAATTTGGCGAAATTATAACTAAAAGAAAGCTAGTTACTGTAGCTTTTTTGACTCGTCTGATGTCATTAACCGGCACTAGTATTGTGAGAAAGTCTATAAGACATTCTGCGTTATAAAATTTTCGAAAAGAGCGCTCGCTAGCAGTACCGGTATGTTACGTAAATAGTCCGCCAATATGTAACCAAAGTTATGACCGAAAATAATTTTCCGTACAGTGGCGATTTATTTTTCGCAGGCGTCATTAAACGGCATTAGCATTCCTAGCACAGTCTGTTGCAGGCGATTATTCCCACTGGAGCCTAGCAGCACGCAGCTACACGCGGAGTAACGCGGTGTTTCCACTTAACGCAACGCCCGCAAGAAAATATACACCACAAGATAATGTTCATATGAACACGGAGTCTGTTTAATGCATTTCCACAGTTTACAGTATATGTAAGTATAAATATAATCAGTGAGCTGTTTAGACCGATGGAAAAAAGTTCAATTTCATGTGAAAGGATAAGAAAAGAAAGTAAGACAAAACAGAATTGGCGGGAAAATGGAAGTAGAGAGAAAGATAGGGGACTCGAGGCTCGAGCCCGTTTCGATTTTAGACTTAGAAGATAGAAGACCCTGGCGTTGCGTTAGTTCCGTGCTTTGCGTTGAGTGGAAATACCGCTTAACTCGCTCGGTGGCATATATCGTGGCAGAGCGTAGTCGGTGAATGAATAAATCATCGTGCCAGGCTATAGCTACTCTAAATCGCGTTGATCTTGTAGACTTTTTTATCCGTCCTTGTGTGGCCTATAGCGACGCACGCATAACCTTGTGTGAAAAAAGTCGCCTTGAAGCACAATGCACCAAAAAGTTATACATCGCCTTAGTTTTAGCAAGCGTGAAATAATTACTCAGCAGCGTTCGGCATGTCCCATCTCACTGATTGCTATGTTTTAAGCAGAATACTTTTCATTGTACTTTTTTATCGTATACTGCATTGTACAGTTGCGACGATGCGACACATATTATAGAATAGTTTTTTTTTCTGCAATGTCACGTGGCACCTGTAAAATTGGACCACAAAAAGTAACAATTCAGCACGTTTAATTGAGCGGCATTTCGCAGTATTTGTCCTCAAGAGTAAGCATACCAGTCAATGCAATGCTGATTTTCGTGCAGCGATGTTTTTAGCGCGCAGAATAGCTGCAGATGTAGGTTATGCTATGCGTGACTGTATCCAGTCATGGGCTTGGCAATATGGTCTCATTTAATTCCGATTAACCTTCTAATTGTCAATTATTTATTTATTGCGTTTCGCTGAGAGAAAAAAGAAGGCTATTGTTCTATTGCAGCCCGTTTGTTTGCTTGTTTTTCGCGAAATTGCTGAAACGTTATCAACCAGCTGAGTCGTGGATCAAAAAAGGAATTTTTCGACAAACTGCAAATTTTCGGCAAAGAAAATTATGAGTGCTTAATTTTTTAAAATTATTTTTTTGAACGTTTGTGAAATAAATTTGCAGCTTTGCGTTTTTGCATTTTTGACAAACGTTTTCGGGAGAAATAAAAATTTTTTGGACAAATTTCTACCAGCCGAAAATTAAGGAGAAGGGGATTTTCTGCCACACCGTCACAGCATTTTTACTGCTATTAACAAATTTTAATTCCGATACGAGTAAACAAATTTACAGTTAGAGCTAAGGCGATTTGAGATTTTTCAGGTTTTTTTCTCTGTTCGATATTACTGTCTCTATAATTAGTTGCTCAACATGACAATTCTCTGAGTCTAACTCTATATTGTTGTTTTTTGTTGAATTTTTTTACTAATTTTTGCTTGCTGAAATAAAGATTATCAATTAACTTTTTAATTGGAGTTAGGTGGACATTACATCTACACTCCATTCTACTTTGTGGTGACGCTCCATATAAAAGCACTGGGGGCGTAGTCATGCGGGACACTGATAGCACATGCCCAATAGGAGACGTATATAGCTTGCTGAGTTACTCAAAATAGCGCCAAAATGCACTAAAACGCTTTTTTCACACAAAACTTTGGAAATATTGTAATCCCCTTTCAAGACTTTTCCCACGGTGAGGAAGGGACATTCCTCCCCACCCCTAGCTCTAAAGTGCCCCTGTCACATCCAGATCCTGGCTACGTTACTACTTGTGAGTAAATAGCGAATAGTCCTGATGAGACGGAATATGTCGAAATCGAATGACATTTACTGATAGGTCGACGGCCGGTCTTGGCTATTACGTACGGTACAGCGTAAGTCGTTGCTGATGCAATTTTGAGCTCTGCCGTTTCATTAAGCGACTGTCAGTAATGACGTGGGCTATACAGCAGGGCAGGGCAATATTATATTGAAGACCGATATTATGAGCGAGCAGTATTGCATTACTGATCGCTCATTGGTCAGTTCAGTTTAGTTCAGTTCAGTTATAGGGTGTTTACACGATCCAGCAAACTTCCAGCAAATGTCCAGCAAACTTCCAACATTAGCACATGTATTTTAAATACACTTTTTTGCTGGATCGTGTAAACACCCCATTACTAGCTGCAGTTGTGTTGACTGTGGAGTTTTAGTTTATCAGCGACAATAGCAATCCTCAATTGTATTTTTTCAGCAACAATCAGTTTATTTTAACATAGGAATACAGCAATGCTGTTTTACTGAAAAATAAAAAAATTACATACTGTACAACACACGCATTCGGACGTCAACTTACAGTCAGACGAATGCATAAAGGCAGCAAAATCGCTAAGCCTTGCTTAGTACTGCCCGCGGGTATTCCTATAGTTGCTTTTGCGGACAGTAATAAAGTGGCGCCATCTAACGAACAACATTGCGTCAATCTAGATCAAGTTGTTTAAGCAACATCGTGCACACAAGAAAAACATGAAACGTGTGACATTGATCTTTGACTTATGACTTTGATATTTAGTAGGGTTTGAGAGGTTGTCAACATACAATGCTCATACAAAATTTTATCAAGCTAAGTGCAGCGATTCATGAGTTATCGTGTTAACAAAGTAAAAAGTGTTAGCAAAGACGCTGAAAACAATGCCGCATTCGCTTCCACGGGCAGTATCAAGTTCAACTAAAAAAACGAACGTACGTCAAATTCCATAACGGTTCAACATAACAAGTTAAGAGTGCAGACACGTGCGGAAAGTCTGGAAAATACTGGACGCAGCGCTACGGCCTGGAAATAAATCAGCTATAACTGCAAATAGTTTGTATTAAGCACGTACAACAGTATATTGTATGAGGGGCGTTGATTTATCGTTCCAGCGAGAATAGACCGAGACAACGATAGCGTCTGAAACCGACATTGAACGCACCCATATATGTGATTAAGCCTATTCCCCGTACCAGCAATAACTCTGCTATGGTGCTATGGCTTGTACTTCAAATACACGTTTGAATGAAAACTTTCTAGGGTAGCAACAATAAAGAATAAATTATGAGGTAAATTATTGAAAAAATATCTAGCAATTATTAAAGGTTTAGCCATCAAATTTTCTATTTCCAAATATTTCGGTAGTAAACACAAAATCACACACAGAGAAAGAAAAAGACAAACGGACAGACAGAAAACAGCGAGTGGAAAACACAGTCTTTGGTAACGTTTTTAAACTAAAAAATTCACAATAAAATTGACAAAACCACTATCCGTCCGTTATCACGAAATCTATTTTTTTTCAAAAACGTGCGCAAACAAAATATTATTTCACTTAAATTACAATTTTTAGAATGTATATTTTTCGTTATATTTGTTTCTTTGGTCTTACCATGTTTTCAGTTTTTGTTTACTTAGTAGGCCAATACGTAAATAATTCTAGATAGAATAAGTAAGTAATGAATGTCGAAGTTGTCGTGCTATCGTAATTTCAATCAGTGTCGCAGTCTATTCAACCGTCTACAGACTCTACACTTCTGTGGCAGATTACTAACCTAGTTGACTCGACTCAAGTCACGTCGCATGATTAAATAAACCGACAATTTCATACGATTACTTACAAAATATGAGACTAAACAATCAGACTAGCGGTTTTTACTAAAAAATTAATCGCTTAAGTCCCCGGATTACGTAGATCGACTAAATAAATTGAACGGATGGAGTTCTTTGCGACAATTTTATACGAATGAGTCTGTCGAGCGGGATTTTTCGGTTCGTCTTCAATGCCAGTAATTAAGGAAGACATTACTGATATTGGCTTCTCGACTGTAGAATGCAAAGAAAACAAAGAGACTCCCGGCATGCATGGGTAGCCGCTTGGCACAGCGCTTGACAATTATAGGGTGTTTACACGATGAAGCAAACATTTTATTTATTTATTTATTTATTTATTTTCACTGATGCAATGACAACAGAGCATGACAATCAGAGAACACTTGTAAAAAACAATTGCCACGCAACAAGGCCAATAAAGAGCATTTTACTGCTGCCTATCAAAGCTAAGTAGGAAATACACAGAGAGCAATAACTCAAGTAAGTAAAGTCAGTAAAACTCCTATACAATGACACAATAACAGACAGTAAAACAAATGCTTTGATTTGAAGCAAATGTATTGACTGTACACGTGCACGACGTGCGCTCTCACTTTTGCTTCATGTTTGCTTCATCGTGTGAACACCCCATTAGTTCACTTACTTCATACCTTGGTATAGCAGACAATAAACAAGTCATCAGTGAAAGATTACAGAGATTAGAAAAGGCTGAAAAATACACGCGACGCAAATCGAGCATTAAGTTCGATAGTTTAGAGACAATTTCCACGTAGCCATGTTTTCTGTTAATAACGTATAATACGTATTTACTCAGCATATTTTCGACTTTTTGATGAGGTTAATGCTTTTTTAGCCTTTCTGTCTATAACCGTTTGCAAACTAAATGACTCAAGAAGTTATGAACAAATATTGATGAAAGTTTTCTGAGAAGTTGGGATATGTTCTAAGTGGGAGAAAATGGGTCGCAATCATTCGAATTTTTCTGTCAATTTTTTGAAACATTCTGGATTTTTTGCTAATCGCAGATAAAACGTAAATAATTCTAATTTTTTGTAGCTGCCCTTATTATTTGGAATTTTTTCCTTTTGGACATTCGCAATAGTTGTCTAATAGCTTCCTTCCGTCGCCAACTCAAAACATTCTGTTTTTCAACCTCTATAGCCATCTCTAGTGCTCCCCCATTCTAGCGCCTCAGATTCGGCGAGTTGCTCGCCGACATTATGTGCTCTACATAAATGTATTTATTTATACTTACTTATTTACAATCTGTTCTGTTCGGCAGGTGATAGCATTACGATTGGAGATATCTGATCACTTCTTATTGTGGAGTAGCCAATATCTAGATGTAAAGGGCACTTCAGGGGCAAAGTGCGGGGACTGGGAAGGGGTGTTTCCTTCCAATCAGAAAAAATTTTTTCCGGATATTTTCGGGTAAACATAAAGTGTTTCGGTGCATTTTGACACTATCTTACGTAACAGCAAGAAGACTGTACATGTCTTCTAGGGGGGGGGGCACGTCTTCCCTTTTTTGTGGCTACGCCAGTGTCGTGTATCGCACGAATCACTTGAGGCGCAGTCAAACCGTCATTAGCACGTACAAATCGGAGCGATGTGTCGACTCCAAGACGGTTTTTATGCGACTTCGATGTCAGTCTGTCAGGCAGACGACGCTTCCCCATGGATACCATACTAAGAAGACTGTCTGGCTGGCTGCAGCCTACATGTAGCTACGAGTACCGTATATGGCTTTACGATCTCGCGCGCGCGTAAACCAACGCAGTTTCATTACACGCTTACTGGGCGCAGGTTTTCCGTGGTGTCGTCGGCGTTAAGTAACGATTTGCGGACGAATAGCCGAACAAGCCGACCACGACGAGCATAACATTTTCGTTCCACACCTTTTTTCTCACGCCAAGAAATACCCGGCCCCTATGAGCAAAACTCTGCCCAATGAGTTTTTGGTATTTGTATAATATATCTACTAAAACATTAAAACTGGTTGTCTGATTAGTTTACAGTTTATTTCAGTTTGAATAAAAATTAAGCTGGCTTATGCGCAGTATACTCTCTTTGCTTAAAACATACTTCGTGGGTCTCAGATTCAGTAGACTTTAGGCTTAATGGCAGCGAGGCCACTGTAGCCTGGGACGCGCGACTAAAGGTGCGTTCTCACTGCGCGCGTTAACGCGCTTAACGCGCGTGGCGCGCAGTGAGAACGCACCTTAAGGCGTGCTGCAGCCATGTCAGGCCAATCTAGAGAAAGTGACCTCGGTGTGCGAACGTGAACTGTGGAACTTACTGTGGACTTTTTGTTTTCTCATTTAAATTTCTGGTTTGATGTATATACATTAGTCTTTTTATAGTAAAGAACTTGACATTAGGTTTGGCGCATTGGCCTTGACGTCGAGGTCTTGGTTTTGGCCTTTATAATGCTGGCCTACACAACCCGTCTTTGAAGTCAACGAGCGCGATGACCACACAAGGAAACATTATTGGTAGTAATGAGTGGGTTTACTGGAAATCGTTTGCGTGTACAGGGACATAAAAATGAGTCTTTCTTTGTTTTGGGGTTTACGTGTACTTTGCCGACGACAAGCGTATAGAACTGCCTATACGATATTTTGTATTCGGTCGGGCAGTACTTGCGTTTCGTTTGCCTCGGCCGCCACCGAAGTATGCGTTTTATAGCGCTCTTGGGTGACATGCGGCAGCGCTAGGTGTGAATAGGGGGCGGTTTTACGGTTCAGAGGATTTTGTGAGCCATCAATGATCTTCCCGAATCCCAACTCAGTGAATAATAATCAATCGCTGGTCTATACACTTTGCACCGTTGTCGTCGTCGTAGTCATCGCTATTCAGAGTGGCTTGCGCACGCGGAAAGAGATGATTTGGGTTGGTCGGGGAAAAGTTTAAAGCTCTGCCGGGGATAGTTTTTATGCCTTTGTCAACTCAACGCGGAATCTGCTGCCCGTATCGACGATACATTATGTTCACGGGTTGTTATATCCCGTTTACCCGATCGAGCAAACATCAAGCAGACATCGAGCAAACATCGAGCTGGCTTGTTCGGCTAACATATAGCCAGCTCGTCGAGCCAGCTTGATCGTGTAAACGGGGTATTAGTCTGTCGGTTTGTCTGTGAGTGCGTTTCGAATGCTTACACCGCACTCGTTGATGACTGTCTGGAGGAAAACAGAGAATATTATTAGAAGTGATATTACTGTTACATATTGCACGGTCACAATTATCAGTTCTTACAATTTTACGCTTAAGATTGAATTTTGTGTTTCGTGTGTTTTGTATTGTGTTTTTGGTTATAAGGGTCAATTCGTTTTCATTATTGTGTGTTTATGTGTGCATTCTGCCTGGAGAGGCTGTCCCCGAAATGACCTATACTTTGGTCAGGCAGGACGTTAAACCCTACTCACTCACTTACACCGGACTTAGTTAGCTCGCACTGCTACCGTTTTTACAATTTTCGGCTGCAGTCGTGCGTTGTAAAGCAAATGACGTGGTGTGTTGTACATGTAAGCTTTACGATATCGCAAGTGGTATAAGCTCGTTCTGCGTGCTTGCTTAACCACTCCGGCAGTGCGCGGTATCTAATACTGACAACGCAGTATTGTCAGTGCTACTTCTCGTTTCCACGATGAAGCTGGTTGAGCCCTCGTCGAGCACTCGTCAAGCCGGTTTAAATGTATTGATCGCAATGGCATAGCTTATCGAGCAATTATCAAGCACACAACAAGCACATATCGAGCTGGCCTTATGAGTGTTTGATGAATGTTGGACGAGTGCTTGACGAAGTAACGGTAAGGGTAAAGGCGGTGTAGCCTCTAGCTCTTAACAAAAAACCCTTTACAGAGCTACGGAGCGTCACCTGCCATATCAGATCACACAATGTTAGCTGCTACTTGACACAGGTGAACGTGATCTGGCTTAACCGCAGCCAGACAAGGCGGTACTTGATTTACCTACCTCGGAGGGATGGAAGGCTGAGTTGATCTTGGTGTTGGTTATATACCTAGATGGTTCACCTGTCCGCAGACAGTCAAACATCCAATTACTAACCACTTAATGGCGTCCCGACCGGGAATCGAACCCACGACCTATAGATCGTAAGTCTGACACCGCCCAGCCACGTAAGTAGCTTGACGAATGCGTGCAATATCAAACATGTTCAATATTGCGAGAATTCATCGAGTTAGTTCGCCGAGTTGGCTCGATAGAACAGGACAACCTACAAACTAAATTTTTGCATTAAACGCATATAATAGCAGTTTCAATTTTGGCCTCTTAGGTTCAAAAAATCTGCCGTACGGGGGCGTCCAAATTTGGGTACCCTTTCAAAATGCGCTATTTCTGCCACTGTCCACTAATCACGGCTTGTGCGGTAGCAACAAGCTGTTGTATAAGCGATGTGCCAAGTCAATGGGAAGGCCGAAATGTCGACCCCCACTGCCCTACATTTTCCAACCGATTTTAATGAAACTCAAAACCAAGAAAGACATCCGGGATACGACCCCGCATGCAAAATTTGGTTGATGTGGGACGACGGGAAGGGAGTCTGCGTAGGGAGGGCATTTTCCGTTAATTTTTGTGTTCTATCCTTTTTTTGTATTCTTGCTCACGCCTACAGGTCACACCAGAAGACCGATCACGACCATCTATGGCTCAAAACGCGTGCTTCCGCGTAAGGTAGGGCCTTTTGAAGGTCTCGATGATAAAAAATAATGTTTGGGGGGTCAAAACTCCACAATAACATGATTTTTGGGAGACTGAATAGGCATTTTAAGCCAAATTTGCGAAATTTTCGAATCGCGATATCTCAAAAAGTACGGACTCGATCAATCTGAAGGGAAATTTCTGGTGCACAAATGGACTTCGTGGGTGATCCAGCATTACAAAATTATAATTCAAAATGGCGGCGGCCGCCATCTTGGATTTTTGCACAAACAGCAATAACTCAGCCGTTGATTGGCGTAGATAAATAAAATTTAGCAGTGATGTAGAGGGCTGCCACCGGATATAGACCATTTGACCAAAATGGAAAAAAAATAATAAATTCCAGATGACGGCGGCCGCCATTTTGAATTTTATTTATCGTTCATAACTCGTTTACTATTGCATATATTTGCACGAAATTTGCATATGTATTACGTTTGAGGTCCTACGTGCAAAAATGCCAAAATATTGAACAAAAAATAAAATCCAAGATGGCGGCGGCCGCCATCTTAGATTTTTGCACAAACAGCATTAACTCAGCCGCCGATTGACGTAGATAAATAAAATTTTGCAGTAATGTAGACGGCTGCTACCGGAAATAAACCATTTGACCAAAATGGATAAAAAAATAATAAATTTAAGATGGCGGCGGCCGCCATTTTGAATTTAATCTATCGCTCATAACTTGTTTAATTTAACATTGACACGCAGTCAGTGTGATGCGGGAAATAACACTTTTTGTAATTTTTGCTGTTTTTGATGTGCAAGTCCTTAAATGTTGCCGTTAACAAATGTATAAACTAATGTTTTGTATATTTGTAACAAGCAACAGTGGCAAACTTTTATTGGTGTCAACGTCGACGACTTTGATATGACTTTGAACCCCCAAAATGT
>Ga0209671_1003117_pt1 | contig 15742 bp, 9 predicted proteins | sample WorMetHERISLAND2_2_FD_187401 | JGI IMG/M metagenome (GOLD analysis project Ga0209671, IMG submission 187401) | Marine gutless worms symbiont microbial communities from Max Planck institute for Marine Microbiology, Germany - Olavius geniculatus... | ecosystem: Host-associated > Annelida >...
CAGTTATACACTACTGAAAAGGTCTTATTTTTGGATGGCAAAATTTTTGATGAAATTTGCATTTTTTGACAAACGAAAAATGGCATTATTGGTGGCAAAATTCTTTGGAGCCTAGTTATAGTCAGTACCGGTCTTAGACTGATTTGAACACTGACTCTGCCACGTGGCCCTTTAAACTGGGTTTTATTCTCTTGTGCAGGGCGCCCGCATGAATGTGACTAAAGTTGTTAAAGTGCAGAATTTGTGGGAATTTTTAAAATCTGTCATAGACCTCCATTGGTAGTTGGAATGTACGGAATATGACGAAGGTTAACATTCCATTAATCTACTATCTGGTCTCATTGTAGTCAGGCTTTGTCATTCAAAGGAAGTTGATTACAGTTTGCACTTCTTTTGACCTTTCTCTCTCTCTCTTATTTTAATGTGTTTAGTTACCTCAGGCATGTGGTCACTTAAACATTGTTTTTTATCTGTGTCGCATTTTAGTGCCCAACTGATTGTTGGTTATTCTTTACCTAAAGTCGATTCTAACACATCGAAGGCCCTGCAGTTTTAGGGGCTGCTTAATGTTGGAATCTATCTGCAAGTATTCATACACAGTGAATACTGTATACCGCATTTATTTTATTTTCTCGTTAACTTTTTGGTATTGATATAATATTATTATTACGAGGAGCTCATGTCCTATTTGTGTAAATATAATTATTATATATTATATAATTATATACAGCATAGGCTATTTATGTCGGCGATCTCCGTTCTACAGAAATTTCATTTGTGCTTGCTGTCATTTGCTTGTGCAAAATTTGGTTGTACTATTTCCAGTACTGATATTTTATTTTGTGTGTTTTTAATTGGGCTACTTTCGCCCTCAGTGGGTTGTTAGTTAACTTTATGTATGCTTATTGCCTGGGTTACCCCCATCGGATTAAGGCATAGGCAAACTAGGCCATGGCCTAAGGCCCTGCGGTTTAGGGGGTGCACTCTAAGCAAAGTGAAAACAAATTTTTTGCTCAATCAGTTGAATCAATTCACAGAAAAATGAGTGTAATTTGTGTTACCAAATGTCAGATTTTAGAGCAAAAATGCACAAAGTTTGATTTCCACTGAGCTGGATAAGGCAAGTGGAAGGGAGTGGAGGTAGAGAAGGGGAAGGAAAGGGGAGGCGAAGGGAGGGAAAGGGAAGGGAAAGGTTTCTCCTTGGGCTTCTCAAAGCCTTAATCCCCCCACCTGCTCAGGTATACTGAGTCTCATTATCTCGTCCTATTGACAGACTTGTCAGCAGGACGACTTAACGTGGTAGTAGTTAAGCACGGTTAGGCTTAGGCATCTATAGGCTGCTTTGTCAAAATGCAGCCATTGCTGCCATGCAACTGAGTAAAACGATACGTGTACTATACATGTAGACAAGTCTCATGTAATAAACATACTCACAAAAAATCATCCTAAGAACAGTGCTGTGAAACTTTGAAATTCAGATCATGGAAATGATCATCCACAAAAAGTGGTTTTGCCCAGAGAGGAGGTATATGGCAGGTGACGCTCTGTAGCTTGGCGATGGGTTTTCGAAAATCCATTAAAAGCTATGCACATCCTTTAACCTTTTGTGTGAGACACTACACTGTGTGCGAAAAAATAACCCCTTAGACATCGTACAATAGAAATGTTGAATCTACATCTATGTACTTAGGGTGTGTTGCAACAGGCTATAGAAAGTTAGGCTTATAGTAAACACCCCTTAGAGTGTCAATCAAAATGTATCACTGTTCCAAAAAGTACAATATTTTACCACAAAATGGGTTAATCTTCAGGCTTGGATCCGACGGGAGAGTTTATAGAGTGTTGTTTATAAACCTATGGTATCGCTAAAGGAAAAGGTTAGTAAGTGAAATGGTTTAAGTGATGAGAGGACAAATGCAATTCGCCTTTATAATATGCTTTTGGGCCGTTTTGGCACCGTATAAAATAACACGGTGACTACTAACCTGAAAAATATGGAAAAGTTTGGAAATTCTAGAGTGATCAGGGAAAAGTGGGGGAAAATGGTTCTAGACCTACTCAATTGGACAAAAATTAGTTGTACAGTACTAATTTTTTCTGCTCGCTTCGCTTGCGTATTATTTATACCACCACTTTTGAATTTTTGGCACCACTCTTGGTCGAAAAGCAATTGCTTGGTCTAGGGGTCTGGTGTATGTTGAATCTTTGCCTGCTCTAATGGAAAAGTCTAGGAATTTTATGTGCTCTGGGAAGTGGTCACCCACACCAATAAGTACGAATATTGGATGATAACCTAAATTTCACGAGGTTAAGAAGAGGGGGGGAGTAAAAGTACGAAATAAAAAAGTGTGGCCGCCTTACACATGTCTTGCCCCCCTTGGTCTCCCCACTCATGAAAAGCTGGCGCCGCCACTGCTTCCATCCTTCCGAGGTACCGATAGGTGAATGGAGTACCAGCCTATCTGGCTTCGGTTAACTAACCGGTTAAGGCGGGATGCGGTCAGTTGTGTCGGGTGACCGCCAGGTAATACTGTGTAATCTCATATGACAGGTGACGCTCCGTAGCTCTGGAATGGGCTTCCATTAAAAGCTATTTCAATACCGTCTTAGCCTTAACCATGTCTCCATCTACAGCGGTTTGGCAGCAATTCAATTTTAATGCAATTTTTTGCATACAGCAATCACCCATGTGCGCCAAGTTATGTATTATCCTAGCGAATTGCTCGTATAACGTTCCGGGTTCCTGCGTTCGTTTGCAGCTTAAACTTAAGTTATAAACCTACAGAGCGTGTAGGCCTGTGTGACTGCAGTCACTCTGAAAAATCAATTTCTTTTTGCGACCGGAAATCGTACGCTGGTCTTCCTGGTGGTACGGTCGGCCCACCCTAGCAACAGCTGAGCTTTTTGTTTCAGTGGATACCGTTCGCTTTTCTAAAATTTGGAAACGTAAAAAAATCACACGACCCTATTTGTGTTGTCATTGCAAAATGAAGTTTATAACCTGCAATATGTCACGGATTAATGGGCCTAGTTGCGAGTATTTATGGCGAGTTTATTTTTCCGTAGTTACGAGAAAGTTTTCGCGACTACCTGTAGTTGCGCGTGGTAGTTGCGAGCTGTGACTTGCGACTGCTAGGGAGTAAGTAAGTAAACTCGTATACGTGTTTTTAATCTTGTTATCTATGCCTTTCGTCTCTAATCTCTATGTGTGTGATTGTTTTGTTTTGTTTTCGTAGTTGGTTTTCCAACATTTTGTTCATCTTCTTCGACTAGCACAGCTGATTCGCAAGATATCATAAATCAGATACATTTCGGGCGTTTATTGTGCGATTGAGACAGCCGAACAGTTGTCGTCCGCATGGTGTTGTCTGAGCGTCGACGGTCACTGTCCTTGATGACATACTGATGTGATAATTGAAGTTCTGACGTCGTGTGGTAATGGCTGAATGCCTTCTGCACGAGCAGGTATTCAGAGGTGACATCCAAACGGTAAAGAAACTATTGGAAACCGAAGATCCTTCTGTGAAAGATGCTCATGGTAACTTAATTATTCTTATTATCTGTCCCATTGCTATGGCATAGCATGGGGCAGATTATGAATTCACTTCTGTCATTCCGTCTGTAAACACTCCTACGGCCGCAATTTTGATTCGATTTTGATAAAATTTTGCACAGCGATTCGGAGCCCGAAAAGTAAGATTGAGTTTGCTTCGGGTGAAAATCCGATGTCTGCTTTTCCTATTTTACCCCAATTTTTAATCCCCGTAATGCATTTTCAATGGGAAGGTTCTTGTACTACAGTAGAAAATCTAGTTGGCTCTAGTGGCTGTAGTGGCGTTTAATAGCTCAAAAAGTATATCTCAGTGGCCGCTATAGGCACAAAAAAGAAAAATAATTTAATTCTCCAATTTGAGCTTTCAGCCCCCAAAATTGTGATCACTGCATTCTCAGTGGAAATAGATACCTAAGCTCGTCAATTATATTTGTGTTCACCAGAGGGTGCCACCTGTGTATGCATTATTACTTTCATATTAAATTTTTTAAGCTATTGCATGTACTGTTATTTTACATTTGCATACATTTTAAATTGATACTACAAATCCGATAACATTTCTTTGCGTTTTTGCACTTCTGTGTAGTTATTCATGTCCTTACAGTATGCTGATACCACAGTTGTAAATATCTATGCTCAACTAGTTACACTGTACGCTGGCCTTGCAGCCGTGCACCGTGACGTAAAAGCATAAAATGCTGAAACGCAACAGCTATAGCACCTCGTTCCACAGAATGTATTTCTAGTTCTGTTGATAATTTTGCGTTGGATCGGTAGTTAATCAGAAAGTTCAGTACAATACATTTGTGACTCTAATGGTAATGTTTGTCATAAATTACTTTATGTTTTTGTGATTATTATATTTATACAGCTACATGTATGTGTTTAATATTGTGTGTAAGATTTAGTATTTTTATAATTTGCTGATAAATCGTGTTTGATTGTTTTTTTAGGAAACACTCCACTTCATTTGGCATGTATGCTGGGACACAAAGGTTTGTTGTTCTTTTCTATTATGGTGGGAGTTGGTGCTTGAGATTTGGGAGTTTATTTTAAGCTAAATTTGAAGCTGTAGTAATTTTCATGTATTTGTTAAGTGGGTAAAGCGTCCGCTATCAGTAAACCAACAAGGCCAACTCAGCCTGCCATCTCTCTGCGGTCAGTCAAATGAGTAGTAACCCATTATATGGTTTACTGAAGGTGGGGACCTTGGTACAGCTGACTGGGGCTGCCTGGTCTGGCCGCTGCACTAGCCTGTGTCTGCAGGCTGCACGTGGCAGCTGGGCAGCCGGCGGCTCTGGTCAGCGATGAAAGCGCATTAGAGGCGTTTATACGTGACGATGCGTTATACAAATTGACGATCTTTACTTTTTTACTGCCAGTGTCACTGTCAGTATTCAATTTATGTTGCGTGATATTGTGAAACGTGTATTTTGCTGAGTGCATTAATATTTCGCAAAGGCACAGTTGTAAAGCATGCCTAAAGCTGTTGCAGTACTGCTGCAGAGCAATGGATTGTGGTGATTGTGGAGTTCCAAGCCATCGGACTCCCAACAGTGAAGGTCAAGTGTATTCTTTTGAAACTGTGGAACAGCCAGGAAATGTCGTCTTGGCAGATTGTCATCGTATTTGTGTTACATCATTAGTTATATGTTGATTCATTTTCTGGTAGATATTGTGACATTGCTGCTGGAATACGGAGCACCAGTCAAGGTTAAAAATTCTCTGGGATGGAGTCCAATGTCTGAAGCTGTTAGTTATGGTGATCGACAGATAAGTATGTTTCACCTGCAATTTTGTGTTTTTGATAATTATGTTTGTTGTTTATCTGACTTTCGTTTTTAGGATTAATCAGAATTAGTCTGCATATAGAAGGGAAAGTTTTTGCCGTAATTGCTGCGGTAGTTTTTTTGCGAACCAGATGCCTTGTGTGATTGCTGTATTTTGCACGTTGCTTTATAATGTAACAATGTGTGAAAAATAATATGTGTTGGCCAGTTATTTTGACCTAGGGATTTTATCTATTGCTGGCCTCAGTGTCACTGAAGTAAGCCTGTACTGTCTAGTGTCTGCATTTTCTATCACTATCTAGCACTAAGGCATTGTGTGTTGATCTAGTAACATTAGTGCTGCAAGCAATGAAGAAGCAATCACACGACTTGATGGAACAGCGACGGCTGGCTCTTATCAGTGGCCTTGAGAACTTCCGAGACTTCTACCTTGAACTCAAGTGGGACTTCCATAGCTGGCGTATGTGTCACACATTCTGTGTTGTACGTTGAAAGCTTAATTGATTTTGTAAATCAGTTTTTGAGCTATTTGGCTGCATGTGTTCATACTACATAATCTAGTAGAAAATATCCTGTCTTTTAGCTGCTGTGGCAAGATCTCATTCCAGCATTTAACTTATGGTGGCTAGCTGACTGTGCCTGGCCAAATTTTTTTCTATCTTTTTATTGTAAGCTCTGTACTTTGCTCAGCAATAATATGCACTGCCATGATCACTGTGATATCACCCAAGCAGCATAACTACATATAATTGCTTAACACAGCCTTTAGTGCCTGAACTGTCAAGCAATGGCTTTTTTGACTTTATCTGATTGTTAACTTGGGGCGCGATCAGAACATGACTGAGTTTATACTGCAAACGTGTAATTAATAATTCGTGTAATAAGACTTGTGATATTAAATGACGTATGAAGTTTGAATTATGTTTAAGTTAGAATTTGGTATCATAAACTTCGATTTTTACTTTGAGTTTGAACTGAGTAGACTGTTCAGCAAGGTAAGTAAAACACTGTTATGTAGCCGATGCTTGAATCGGCTTTTCTGTGGTCTGCCATTCTAGTTTCATTGTCTGCCTTAGGTCACTCAAACAGAGTAAACCATTTTTCAGAATCTAGTTCAGTCAGTTGAGTGATGGTGGACTGCTAGTAAAATAGTATATGCGTAAAAAACGTAAAGTCCTTCCCGAGCCTTACAGCCCATAGGGCGGCACTGATCTCCGTTTCCTAAGGCCCTCAGCCAGACACCAGTTTTTACACTGCAAGACCACAGATATGGGGCCAGTGTATCGCATGTTGTGCCTGTTTACATCCCAGCGGTGAAGCCGGTACCAGATTATACTGTTTGGTGACAGGCACACGTGTGTGAACAACTTGCCTAAGGTCGTTACTCAGCAGTGTCCTGGTGCGGAGTCGAACCTGCGCCTCTGAGTTACCTCAGGATTACAAGTCCGACACGTTACTGTTAGACTACCAAGCCATAGTAGTATATGCAGTTTAACATAAACATTCATATTTTGTTTTATTTCATTTCACGCAGTACAGTGTAAGTCAGAATAATACATATACAAAGAGAAACTAAAGCTAGGTAAAGCTAAAAACATGAAAAAAAACATTCCAGACACACTTGCAAAACTAAAAACACGATAAAAAAGCATTCCAGACACACTTGCGAAACTGTCCGTTGGTAACAGCATCAATCTGGTGCACTGAGATGCCATTGACCATTGACTGAGTTGGTGCTGATGGCAGCAGCACACTCAGGCATGTTGGTCCTCTGCAATTCACATTTTACCAGTTAACATTTCAATTTAAGAAACCAACAGATTTATTGATTTAATAATATGAACTATGATGGTTGCATGTTTGCAGTACCTTTGGTGTCGCGTATCTTGCCTTCTGACATCTGCAGAATACACAAGCGAGGATCAGCAATTAGGTTTGTCAGTTCAAATTTCAATGTTTTATGCTAACGTGAAGAAACTTGTTCCTCGTTTAGTCTGTCATAATGTCTGTGGCAGGATTCTGGATAAATATAAATTTAGCATTTTTACACCTCCTTGAAAGTGGTAGGAAGTTGATGTCAATGTCGATGACCTTGAATGACCTTGAACCCCCAAAATAGGGGGTTTTAAAGAATTTTTTGCAATTTCTAGCTGCGGCACATTTCAAGAGTGAATTGTGCCGAAATGGCTCGAGATGGACGTGGACAACATGCATATGCCATTTTTAGTATAAAATGTACCTTTTTTAAAATCTAAGTTTCGATCTCTTAAATTCAAGGAGTCTTTTTTATAGAAGCTTCAAATTTAAGTACTCTTTCAAGGTGCATTAATATCTTATTGCTGTAGGCCTATAGACTGATTGCCAAAGTGGCAGGACCGCTGCTATCGTGCTTCACGTGAGCTTTGCTCAAATTACTTGTTTAACCTGAAAAATAACTGGCTGATTGGTTTTAAGTAAGAAAACAGAGATGCCGGGTACAGTTGACAATATCTGTCTCTGCACAGGATGGACACGACGTTGGTCAATTTCAGTGAGATGAGGTGGGAGCGCGGCGACATCACGTTTCTTTTCATTGTTGATAGGAAGCAGAAGCATTCGCTGTACGTTCTCGACAACAAGTTTAGAGTTTATCAGAAGATTCGATATCGGGTTTGCCATTCTCCATGATACCTAGTAGTAGTCTTCGATTGTTACTGTGTGCATCTGCATTTGTGTGAAACAATATTAAGTCATGACATTATGGTGTCTAGCATTCTACGAAGCCTAGTGAATGAATATCGGAACTTGTTTTTTTACAATCGTGTATAGTGTTTCTTTTATTAATTGTTTTGATCTTTGCAAGTTTTTTTAAACTTTTTTTAATATATAACTGTTATAAGACATCACTTTTGTTAGCTTAACTTAACATGTGCGCAAGTAATGTTGGAAAGATATCGCGTGATTCATAATGGATTAGCCTGTAGTGCTTGAACTTATTATTTACAGTATGTACAATTTCAATGATCGCAAGAAGTCAATTTTGTGTTTTTTGTTACAGTTCCTTACTCAGTGTAGTAACATTTAAACCGTATCATAAATTGTGCTTCTTAAGGCATTTATCTTACATTTTAAGTATCGGGTATAGAAAGGTGATCACGTACAGATAAGAAGATGCATGACAGTAACTATGGGGTATTGTGCAATTGCGATGGATTACAATTAATTAATACTGCATAGTTCATGTGATACATGTAATCCAGTGCATTTCATGGCCATGTGTGTTGTTAGGAGACGGAGGAAGATATAAACACTGAGGTAGATCTATTGATGAGCAGTGACATCATTGCAGCGTCGCTCTCAACTAAACATGTCACTTTCAGTCGTCTTCGCTCGGGCTGGCTCTTTCGAGAGGACAAAACGGTATTTCAACTTATGCTAAATTGTTGTTTAATGTTGCCACATTGGCTCGTGAGTTGTAAGCAATATAGTGATTTTCGGACTGGTTGCTTAGAGACTCGGATCGTCTCTGGTCCCTGTGTTTGTAACCAAGTATGGGACTGTGTTTGCCTTTACAATAATCATTTTTCTAGTTCGGAAGATTTGGTAAATCGTCATTGTTGTTATGCATTTTATGATTTCGTCATACGTTCTCTGATAATTGCAGGAAATGGTTGGCAAGTACAAAGCAAACTTCTACACCCTACAGGGTCTAACGTTGGAGTCACGGAAACGGTGAGATATTTCCAGCTTGAACTGAATTGTCTCATGCGTCGGTGCTTTGATGCTGTTTGTTGGGTTGGTGGATATGTAAAACCTCCTGTTCTTGGAATCACAAAGGTTTTTTGTAAGTAAGTAAGTACGTAAGTAGTCTGCATTTGTAGCGTGCCATATGTCAAAACAGAAGTTTGAATCGTAGGTGCAGATGGTAACAGTTAGTCAATGGTAGTGTTGTCTGAGAACAGAATGAGTTTTGAGGTGTCGTCGGAAGGTGTCAGAAGTGGGTGCTGTTCGAATGGTAATTGGTAAACTGTTTCAGATACGACAGGTGTAATATGCAGGAACTCTGGAAAAACTGAAAGTAATATTAGTAACGGTATATCAGCAACAGTAGCAGAAATATTAAAACGATTTTGTCCATTTCTGGACCCACCAGCTATGTTCTCGTAACGGTTTCTGCGAAACAAGACGGTGTGGTTTTGCAGTCATTTGAGAAAAAGACGATCAGAAAATGGCCGGTGTGCAAATGGGGACAGATGGTACCGGTATCAGGACAGTTGATGCAGGAATGGGGAGTGGATGGGGACATGATGTAGGGAAAACCTGGGTGGGTTGGGATGGGGATAAGATTGTGCTTGTGTTGACTTTGTGTGGCTAGCTAGCTTGGTTTGTGGGTGATTATACCATTCTCTCACTCCATGCATGTATACACCATGTCCCATAATTAGTGGCCCTCCTCAGATAAGTTAGTGTAAAATCGTTAATACCTGACAGATTTTGACAGATTTTTAGAAAATTTGAAGCAGTCATTGAGACAATCATTCTGAACTTGTTTTTGAAGTTTGAGCTTAAAATGACCACTTTTGGCCTCGATGCAAGCTCTTAGTTTAAGGCAGGTATGCTGCTGCTTGATCCCTTTGTTAGTAGCAACACATTGAACGTTAGCATAATGTAAACAAACTCTGATGTCATAATGACATGACACTGAGCACACACAGTAAAGTGCATATGTCATAATGGGTGTGACTATAAGTAATGTTAAGATAGTGCAGTGTACGATATTTCGTTGAAATCCATGAACTGCAAACTGAATTAGTCATGTTTGAATAAGGGGGCCGCTAATTTTGGGACACAGTGTAGTCATTGCTTGCGTATGCATTGTATTAGCCGAGAGCACCTGTCCGAGGAAGATTTACGTAAGAACAAAGCCGTGCTGGAGGGTCTTTCAAAGGGTCACCTCGTTGACAACCCGGAAGTAATATTCAATATTATGTTCAGTGTTTATCTACTTATTATGATGTTCGTGGATTACAAATATGTGGTCCGTAATCCACTGTTCATTAGTATACGTTAGTTATTGTGTTCAAAATGGGGCTGTTATGGTAATGAATAAGTGCCATTAAGATGCAGTAATTAGCTTAGTAACAGCTTGCTTTTCTTTTCTACAGTTATCTTTGTACATGTAAACATAGATGGGATCTTATTGGTGAAGGGCAGTGGAAACTGGAAACTAGCAGCACCACAGTAATTTAACTTAAGTTGTTTTACTTATAGGATTTTATGCTGTGAATTGCCAGCTTTGCACTACTATAGATATTGTAGTCTTTGTTCGGTTGTTGAACTCGCTGCCGGACAACATAACAACTGCAGCATCTCTATTAACTTTTTGGCATAAACCAATTTCATCAGTTTATGTTATGCATAGGCATACATAGTCAGATTATCTGGATTTTTTTGGTTTTTTAAATTTTTTTTTTCAGCCTTTATTTCTTAGTTATTTTGGTGTGTTTCTAACCATTATTTATCATAATGTATTCTTGCAGTGTTCTTTTGTAATTATAGAACTTATCATGCTTATCTTATCTTTGCAATATGCTACTACAGATTCAGCAGCGAAGGCAGTCATTGCCTCCGCCATCTCCGCAGTCTCCCGCTCCAGTCACATGGGAGCTCTATTCATCCACGCCGGTTGGCAGACCTCTGCCAATCGGCCGGCCGGTGGTCAGCAAACAAAGCAGCAAGAACTTCCGGGCTTCGCTTGCCATGGTAACTAATCAGTATTCATCACTTCTCATGAGATTTTTTTGTTCGGCAGCATAAACAGATTATGACTGTACTACTGCCCCTACCCCGCCCGCTCCTGTCCTCCAATAGGACATTAATAACTGTCTGGAGGATAAGAGGGAAGATTATTAGAATTGCCATTACTGTTACATATGCACACCCATTACGGCCAGTTTTTTTACAAATATGGGATAGGATTGATATTTTGTACTTCATGTGTTTTTTCTGTTTTTTTCTGTAAAGGTTAAATTTTGTGTTTCATTATGTGTTTATGTGTTTATATGACAATGCACACATTGTGAAAGGTTGTCTTTGAAATGACCTATACTGTGTTGGGCAGTACATCAAACCGTACTCACTCACTCACTCACTTATGACTGTACTATCATTTTTTACTCTTCTCACGCTACATTCCTAACATAGCGAAGAGGAGTATATGAGATCAGTGTAATATTGAGGACCGACTGACCGCCCGACGACCGACCAACGACCGACCTCTGTTCCTGAAAGAGCCTTCCTGGAAGAACTTCAAACGGCGATATCCCCATAATGGTGCCAGATAGATGCGTGGTCACTATGGACCACCCATAGGAAGTCGACCCCTGAGAGTCGAATAGTCGCGTGACCGATGACGTTGCGTGACCCCAAAAGGTCAAGGTTGTGACTCCGTTATTTTTGAGGTGCCATATCTCCGTAATGGTGTTAGATAGACGCATGCGTTGAGGTATAACAAGACAAATGGCAACTAGCGTCATCGACCATTATTGGAAATTTTTTCCTCTCAGTTAATAAAATCGGGCAATATTGTATGAACTTCAAGGTGACAATTTCCAATAACGACCTCGACACCAGTCGCTATTAGTATAATATTAAATGGGTCTCAATTAGACGCTGGGCCTCTAATACGAGCCCAAAGAAACAAAAAAGCTCTTATAAGAATAAAAAAGAAAATGATGCGTGCAAGGAGTAATATTATAAAAATATTTCTTGTACAGATTTGTATTTGAAGTGCAATTTAGACTGAATTGTGTTTGTTAATTTACAAGGTAGTGTAGCAACGGTATTAAGGTGAAGTGGGCAAAACTATAGTCATTTACGTCAAGTTTTCTTATTATGTTGTGTGCCAAAACTTATTAAAATCAGACGGAAGATAGCACATAGGCCTATTTACGTCACTTAGCTCAATATGATTGTGCAGATAGGTAGACAACTTTTGTGTTTTAATGTTCTCAGTCATTTTGAAAGTTAGTTATTTCAGTTTTTAGTGCATTTTGTTAACTGTTAACTGTGCATTTTGTTTTTGTTAACTTAGTGCACTAACTCCACTCTTAACTTTGTTTAAATGATCTTTTGATTGGTTATCCAGATTAACTACATTATTTTCGGTTGTTAGCATATGTTTTTATTGCATTGAAATTTTCGATGCCAATGTGTGTTTGGTTGACTTTTAGAGTGAAGACTTCCCGCTCAGCATGGAAATGTAAGTTTTGCAGTTTGACTGTATTGCAGCTACATGTAAAATATTTAGCACTGGGCAGAAAATAGCCTTGACTAAGTCACTTAATGTGTATATAGGTAAATAACTTGTCCTCTGGTCCAGGAGTCGACTGTGTTTGGAAAAAAAAGGTATTTCAGCCTTTGCATTCACAACAGTGTGTTAAACTCTGTACGCTTTACTCATGTGTTTGGAGTATATGTCTATGATGTCGTGTAACTGCTAATGCTAGATTTTTTTGTGTAGTTGTTTAATCGATTGAAGTTTATTCTGTTTTTGTGTTTTTTTTGGATAAGAAAATCTATCCTGTTTGTTCTATTGGATAATTTTGTTACGCGCGACAGCAGGTACTGCTGTATACTGCTGTAGTGCGTATTAGCCAGCGCAATGCTGCCCGTCCATCTGTCTGTCCGTCTGTCACATGTGTGGATCAGTCAAAAACGGTGCAAGCCAGAATCACCAAATCTTCACCATCGGCTGCCTGGAAGGCTCTAGTTTCAGGAACCATAAAGCTGTTCCATAAATTTGAAGGGGGTCACCCCGAACGAGGGCACTAAATGAGAGGGGGTAGGAAAAATTTGCGATTTTCAGCCATTGTTGGAATTCATGCACTGGATATGGCGCTAGGCATCATCCGCTGTCGAATCTAAATGAAACATCGTTGTGAGCTTAGATTTTGTTCTCACCAGGCCTTCACACATGCATCGCTGTCGCGCGTTCCTCTGGGCTTTTCTTGTTCTTAGAAAGTTTATTCTGTCGTTGTGATTTTTGTATTAGAAAATTTTCTCGAAATACGCTATTAGAATGATATGTTAGCAGTATTTCTGTAGAATGAAGTGTAGTGCATTTTTGTTGTGTTGGTCATGATAATTACGTATGGCAATATTGCTTAGTTTTTTTTTTAAATTTTCTTTAATGGACTCTGTTGTAATTTCTATGCATAGGCTGCTGAACGTTCTGGAGGCCATCGCTCCATTCAAACAGTTTAATAAACTACGCAAATTTTTGCAGCAACAACTGCCACCTGGTTTCCCCGTCAAAATAGGTACTGCTTTGTGATTCATATCATATTGCTGTTACAGGGTGGGCCAAAAAAACGTGAATCTACAATGAAGTGATCATTTTCATTTACTTAAATATTTGTTATTATCATTCGTTTTTTTACATTTAAATCTGACAATGTAGTGTGGAGATGCATTTAAGGTATGGTGGGATATACAGGGTGTTTCATAAAAAACGTGGCACATTACTTATTTCTATATTTTTGCCAATTATTGGCTGATTTTCAAAATTCTTTATCTGCACATTCTGCAGACAATTTGATTAACCAATTTACTGTTAGTGAATGCTAGAATGCTTTTATTCGCCTGATTATCTTTCTGTTACCAGTTTACAGTATTGTTTTTCTGTGCTTTGCTTGCAGAAATTCCAGTCTTTCCGACGGTGACAGCAAAAGTGACATTTCAAGAGTTTGACTGGAAGCAGGCCGACTCGCATCTCTTTGTTATCCCTGACAGTTATCGGGAAGACCCGAAACACTTTCGTGACCTCTAGTGCCGTCCTTCAGCATCTGTGAGTAAGTAGGTGTCTTGTGTTGCCTCCAGTTTGCCGGTTGTTGACATTTTTGTGACATTCCGGTAATGCAAACAGCTTTAGAGTCTTCATGTCGTTTGGTTTTTGCCAAGGTGACTGTCTGCACGGTGTGGCGTGAAAATGGTTCTTTGTTTCATGTTTTTATTTGTTTAAACGTAAAAGTGATTGTTCTATCTGTCTTAAAGGAATCTGTTTGGAGAAATGACATTTAGACTGATGAAGTTGGCTGTTGTTGAGTGAAAAGCACATAGTGTATCAAATTATTAAATATTGTAAAAATATCATCTTTTTGCAAAGTTCTGTGTAGCTTTTGTTTGACTGTTGATGTTTGCCCGTTTATTGTCTTTAATGCCACACCCTGTATTTATAGACTGCTGCTATCAAGTTAGTCTTCATAATTTTAGTGATGGGCAACTTGGTTTGATTTACAGCCGTATAGTCTGTGCGTTTACGTTGTTATGCACGGACTAAATCTGTTCCATGTGCTTTGAGCCAAGACAGCAGTCTTCATGCTTTTGCTGTCATGCTCTTGTTAGATGACCACCAACCTGAATCAGGGAGTCTTTTGATGTATTTGAAGCACGAGTTGAGTACGACCATTGGTCCAGTGATCACTTACATGGTACGGCAGAAAAAAGTAGCCCCCTAAAGTTTTTCGCTGTTTTCCCAGCAACCGTTTGGAATTTTAATTTGAAATTTTGCAGATTTATTGACTGAAACGTTCTACGTCTAATTGCCAAGGGAAATGTGATTCTGTTGAAAAATGATGAAGTTGTGTACTTTTTAAAATGACTGACTGCCGATTTTTCAGCATTAAAATTGTTTAGGCTACAAATGCTATATAATATCCCAAAGCCGGTTACCATGTTACTGTCCATGACATCACAGTGACTTTTTAATAAACAGTAATTTGTTTTGTTTATAAATTATCACTAAGTTATCGTTCTCTTAAAGCAATCGCCAGCTCCCCACTGGATTCATCTTCCAACAGGTCGGCATGCCAGCACACACAGCGTGCAGTGCACAGAACTGGCACTGGGCCAACTGTCCAGATTTTATCCAAAATAAACCGTGACAGCCAAATTCACCGAATATAAACCCAGTGGACTATCACGTGTGGGGTGCAGTGTTGGAAGCTTACCGCAAGCTTAAAACAAAGCCGAAAACAGTCGCTGAACTCAAGGAATCGCTTCAGGTTATCTGGAGCAACCTACCACAAGGACCAATCGACAAGACTGTGAAAGACTTCTCAAATTAAGTGACTGAAGGCTCGTGTTGGAGCCTGGAGCTGGCAGTGGACACTTTGAACATTTACAGTGACAATGGAATTCTGGCATCTGATCATTAGTTAACTGTGTTGTTTCAACGATGTTATTGAACTAGTGTTGTAGCTTGAACATTTTTTCAATGCTGAAAAATCGGTAGGCGGTCATGTTAAAAAATTTATAACTTTGTCGTTTTTCAACAGAATCACATTTTATTTCTCAATTAGATGTAGAAGGTTTCATTAAATAAAGCAGTAAAATTTCATATTAAAATCCCAAATGGTTG
>Ga0209671_1003120_pt1 | contig 15739 bp, 4 predicted proteins | sample WorMetHERISLAND2_2_FD_187401 | JGI IMG/M metagenome (GOLD analysis project Ga0209671, IMG submission 187401) | Marine gutless worms symbiont microbial communities from Max Planck institute for Marine Microbiology, Germany - Olavius geniculatus... | ecosystem: Host-associated > Annelida >...
ACACTATTAGTGTCCACTATCCCACATATGCTGCAAAATGTGCAGAAAAAAATTCTGTCATCTGTTTGTATTGCTAACTAAAATGACGCGTTTCCGCAGGCTCGTGGCATATTTTTGCCATATTAATTAATTTAATAATTACTGTTACCATGACTGGTGATTCAGGAAGTTGAGCTAAGACTGGACTGTTACAAATCAACGAAATAATACCACTTTGCGAGATGCAGTAAAGTCTATCTTGTTGTTTAGAACGACGTGGAGTACTAGATAGCAAGGTAGGGTGAATCAAAAACGTGAACTGGTCTTACCACATTCCGGGTTGTTCCGTGCCGACGACTGCGTACTCTACAAAGCGCAACGGTCATTCATTAACCGATAAAAACAACTACATTATTAGAACAAAAAACATTTGCAGCTTAATGTCTCCGTCTTTTCGTATTGCGTTCTACAATTGAAACCGGTGCTTTGTATACTAGTCTGATGAACTACAATTACTAATTTATAGTGTTTCACTATAACATTTTTTTTATCTTGTCTCAGAGTCAGCGACGTAAAGGCTGAACCAAATAATTAGTCCAAATATTAGTCGAAGGCCGCGAACTGTTCGTACTCCTTGCCTGTTAATAACACAGTGTTTGGCACGAAAAAAAACTAAAATAATGAGAGCTTGCAGTAATTGTATAGCAGTTACCTGATGTGATTTTTCTTCTAGTTCTTCCTCTTTTATTCCGTCCATCAAATGACGCAGCAATTCGTGGCTGTCCTGCTGACGTCCTCCGTAAAAGCGCGTAATTCTGCCGACGACAAAAAACAGGCTGGTAAAAATGCAGGCATAATACTTGGTAGAATATTTCTGCGCATAGGGTAAGGCGTTTATCTTCTTCTTCTGATCTCGTATTAGTTCTCTCACTCTCTCCATCTGTCTTTAGTTTAATTGCCAGGTGGCGAAGTAAACAGTAGGCTTAATAACTCGATACGTCAGAAGTTCATTTATGCATAAACGCAGGTCCCTAGTGCACAACTCTGCAGTGCACCTGGCGACAACAAAGAAGTACTGTGAACAAAAAAATTAGTATAACGTTTTGCTAGTTTGTTGATAATTTTTCTGACGAGGCAGTCATTCAGTCATACATCACCCCCACCCCCTTAAAATTAATATCAGGTTTTAAATAAGCTCACGCGATTGCTTATATCTGTTAGTTCATTTGTTAATGTTTTTGCTTGATTCCGTGCGTCGGATTCAGCTGGCCGTACTCCTCAGTAATTGACTAAGCGAACTTCGTATAAATTTAGTGCAAACTGGTTGTTTCTTAAATTGCATTAGAGCAGTACGTATATGTATGTGACATGCAAACGCGAAATCAGTCAACGACATACCTCGAGCAAACAGAGCTGAACAGTTCACATGGATACACGCAATCTGGTTGATAGCAAAGATCTCGGGATGAATTATGCGATTCCGAGTGGCCTGCAGATTTTCCCATTGGTAACTTGGACAAACTGTCGAAGTAATTAATGAGATTTTCCGTTATTCTGCCGTACGTCTGCAACAGTATTTGACACGTCTGGAAAATCAGTTTTAAAAACAAAGCTTTTCAGATTTGAAGGCTTACAAAACATTAAAAGTTCTAAATGAAAAGTTTTTAGGTTTGTATGCATTGTGCAATTTCAATTACAGATCATACTAAACTTCATGTTTTAACTGAGTTACTAAATTTTGCTATAATTTGCAAAATACGATGTGACAAAAATGATGTTTATTAAATGTTCTTCATGCGTGCGTAATTTTGTGTTCGGTTTTCTTTGTACACTAAAACACAAAAAAACTTTCTAAAGTCGAAAACTTAAAATGAATGTTGTTTCCAAAACTTAGGTTTCCTCGGCCTAATTGATATTTTCAGACTTTACGGCGCAATGCGCAAAAGTTATAATCGACAGCAGATTGTGATGCTAATATCGGACCTTTAATGCCTCGCGGCTGAGCTAAACGTTTCTGAGCAAATAACGTTTCTGCAAAGAATGATTTCGTTTAAGCAATACTTACCGGACGATTCTCTTGTTCTCGCAAAAGAGTCTCGAGCAAAAACGTCTGACTGACATTCTGCAAAGCAAAAATTACAACAACGAACGAACGAGATGTATTGTCAATAGTTGATATAGCTTCACATTGTATCGTCCTGCACGTAGGCCTACATGTACGTCGGTTATGTGTTTTTTATTAATTAGAATAAATAAACGATGATTGTTCCAAATGCGATCGTTAGTTAAACAATTTTAGCTGCAGAAAAGTGCACAGTGTGTAACAAAACTCAAAAAAATGGGACAGAGCCCAATGCGAGGCCGCCCGGTGCGTAAGTCCAATTGAAGAAAAGTTTGGGAATTGAAATGTTGAAATTCCCCTCGAACCAGTGATATTTGCGCTCAAAGTAAGAAGGGGTCAGAAATCGGGCCACATTTAGCATGTTTTTGTCCCCCTATTTTTTTTGGGGGGGAGCAAACCCCTAAATTTTAAAACAAGGATTATAAAACTGAACATGCTTTTGATCATGTGGCAAAATTTCGCGGCGATCGGCCGAGGGACCTCGGAGATCTCGCGTCGAAAAAAAGATGAAACAGCAGTAAAACATAAGGCCTTCCCGAACTATCGAGAGCATAACAGCATACACAGCATATGGCAAATTAGAACGAAACGTGACAGTTCTACCATCGTGGTGAAATAAACATATTAACTTATCTAATGCGTTAGTACATACACCGTATCTCAATAAAAACGCGCCGTTTTATTTTTTGAATAACTCTGTGAAACATTGGTCGATTCGGATAATTTTTGGCACACAACATCATAAAAACTTGACTTAAATGGTTATAGTCTAATTCACCTTACCTTAATGCTGTTGCTACATTATCTTGTAAAATTCAGAAGTCGTAGTTTGGCCGTTTACAACAATAAATTCATACTGAGTAGTGCAGCGTCGGCTCAGAAATAATAACTGCATAGCGAAAAACACAAATAACAGTTATTATCTCTCAGAAAGTCTTACGTGTGACATCACATTATTTTTATTACTGCATGTGCTCAAAATGTCCTTCTCCAGCACAAACGCAAGCGGTGGACGTTGACGAGACTCGCCAACAACACGTTCAATAACGCGCGACCCAAAGCGACTCGCTCGCTGTTGATGCGCCATTTCAGTTCGTCGACGTACGATCTTAAAACAAATACGATTATTGTTAAATATGTGACAAATTTTCAATGATTTTTTGGTTACGGCGATTTTCTGAGCCGACGCATGTGCTCCCCAGTATGAATGTATTGTTACAAACGGCCAAACTACGACTTCTGCATTTCACAAGGTAGTGTAGAGACAGTTATGAGGTGAGGTGGGCTAAACTATAGTATTAACGTCCAGTTTCTTCCTGATGTTGCAAAATGCCAAAAATTATTTTTAAAAATCGACCAGTGTTTTACGGAGTTATTCAAAGATAATATTGGCACGTTTTTTATCGAGACACGATGTAGCGTATCATCGTACTCTGAGAGACCTGCATGACAGCGTTGAAGTAGCACGTGTTGCCGAGATTGACCAAACCGACCGGAAGCCGACTCTGAAACCATGCACATCACAAACGCACACAATTGCTTCCGTCTGGTGAATTCTAGGAGAACAGCTACACTTAAAAATAAAGCTAGACAGCAATCTAGCCTCCAAGCAATGGCGTCGTGGCCCGGTAAGGGGGCGGGGCAAAGACGAGAGGCAATTGCAATGCGTCATTATTTTGCAAGTGTTTGACGTTTGGTGACTTTGATGTTCGACCGTCTAAAGTAAAAATTGGCACACCAATGATTCCTGCCGAGGAAAACGCTAGGATTAAATCTGGTTTTCTACGTTTTTTGTATTCGAGTTAGGAGTCTTTATTGGACAGATGGACGAGCAGACGGGCAAGATACGTAATGCGACGAATTATGACGGCCGCATAATAGTGTTAATATGACAATGACATTACCATCAGATGCGGTGTGGGCGCTGCTGCTGCTACTGTTGCTGGTGCTAGTCTGAAGTCAGGTTCGTTAATTACAAGGGCACCTAGAGATTGGCTGTGTGCGACATAACTGCGGCCATCCGGCATTGGCGATTGGTGGTTTGAAAACGTCGTCTGTTTAGGTCTTAGCGACGATTGGACACCGTCGGTTGTTAGCTCTGGCAACGGTCGTGGCTCGAAGCTCTCTGTAAAGATTCGTAAATGATGACTGTCAACGTGTGACGGTTTGACTCTGCAGTCACTGTCAGTCACTGGCAGACACTGTGTACTGCGTTGATGAACAGTTGATACTGCAGCTGAATAGTAATCGCATCGCTCAGTTCCATCAACGTTCAACGTGTCTCTGTCACTTTTCTTCGACTCTTCGTTGCCTTTCGGTCGACCTGAAACCATAGCACCGCGCTATGATCACTTACATCATCTTACATCAGTCGGCTCAGCTAAGTGATGCATGCATTATGTTTTGATGGCCGGTTTAATTTCGCAATTAAGGCATCACTAACTAACAAATCATTCGTTTGCTGTCAAAACCATCACTTAAAAACCAGCCACTTTTCTAAATTTCTGTATATAAAATCTGATTACAAATGTTAGAACTTGCTCTGGAAGCTCAGGTGTAGATGCCTACACGAATGTCTCGGTCAACTTACATGTAGCTTTCTCTCTAAACAATCAATAACAAGGACGTAGCAGAGAAAGGTGTTTTTTGGGAGGGGGCGGCTTACGGCTTCGACTTATGACATTTCGGGTCTCAAGTCCCAAAAGACCCTATTCGCCCAAAAGGTGGGAAATGGGCCTATTCATTTATTTCTGTCAGTGTCCGAGTAATGCTGTAAATAGGCCCCTGAAAGAAAGTCTTGGACAACAAGAAAAATAGGCCTACATTTTGAAGAAGCAATGGCTATACCGAATGGCAGAGCCAAGTAGAGACGTTTAATAGCAGCTTTATCATTATTTTCTTGATGACGAAAGAAAAGGAAAAAGAAAGAGAAAAACATACCGCATTTCTTGGCATCGTAGTCACTTTTTCCAACGACGTCTGACGTTGCAGACTTGTCGTTGGACTGTAAAACAACGCGTGGAATATAGCCGCGCTCTATGACGTGGTCGCGAACGTCTTCAACGTAAGGTAAAGATTTTCGCGTCGAATCGAGTTTTTCGTTGATTACCAACGGTTGCTGGCAACACGCAAACGTGTGCGCGGCTTTTGTCAGACGTCTGCCGATGCACGAGAAACATCCAACAGAACTTTGACGCGATCCATCCGTAGACGAACATTGATCAGGCCCACAGTTTATAAAATCAGTCTATAAAATCAGGCCCACAGTTCCAGGCCCACAGTAGCTTTCTCTAAACAATCAATAACAAGGACGTAGCAGAAAAAAATGTTTTTTGGGAGGGGCGGCTTACGGCTTTTACGGCTGTAGATTTTATAGATTTCCCACCTTTTGGGCGAATAGGGTTTTTTGGGACTTGAGACCCGAAATGTCATAAGTCGAAGCCGTAAGCCGCCCCCTCCCAAAAAACACCTTTCTCTGCTACGTCCTTGTTATTGATTGTTTAGAGAGAAAGCTACTGTGGGCCTGGAACTGTGGGCCTGATTTTATAGACTGATTTTATAGATTTTATAGACAGAAATTAAAAAAGTGGCTGGTTTTTAAGTGATGGTTTTGACAGCAAACGAAAAGTTTTGACTTTAGCCATCCTGCCGTCCGACAACGCCTCCCGGCGACCTCTACGTGCGCTAGCATTCATACTAGGCCCACTAGCATTAGAACTGCTTCTTCCTGCAGCGCATGCAACATTTCTACTGGCAGCGACAAGCTTTCCTGATGACCAGCGTTACCCGCGCCCGCCTGCTGTGGGCATTTGCACACTTTGGGATCCTGTGTTTCTTGTAGCTGCACAACAAATACATAAAAGTATACAGGGTGGGCCAAAATGGCACAATTTTTATGCGCCAATAACTTCTTCGAATAAAAATTAAAAAATTCATTTATTGTCGAAATCAGGAAACAATTTGTAGTAACAATATCAGTAAAAATCCGACCACACCTCCTCATACGCGGCACTACACTACCTTGTAAAATATCAGACATCGCACTCAAGACGGCGACGACACTGACCAAGATGATCTATAACGTCGACAATTCACGACAATCAACCAGCTGAAGCAGGCGATCGTCACTGAGTGGAGCAAACTACCGCAGCGTTTGGTTGATCGCGTTATTGGCCAGTGGCGTCGTCGGCTTGAGTGCGTCGTCTAGCAGCAAGGCGGACACATTGAACATTTGATGTGAAAAACGCCAGACGTGACAGTTATTTTTGACATTAATAATAAGACAATAAACAGTTGTTGTTAATTTCTTGCAATGGTTTGTTACAGGTATATCTTTGTTTTCAATTGTTACTTTTAAGATACTAATATTTCACTAGGTAATGCAGCGACACAATTGAGATTAGGTGAAATCTTTAACGATAGTGTTACGACAAATTTCCTCCTAATTCCGACGGTAAACACATTTTGAAAATTAATTAATATTTAATAAAGTTATTAACATATGAAAAATGTGCAATTTTTGGACCACCCTGTAAGTGCCATATAGCAAAATGAAACGTGCATGCTTTGCTAATCAAATAATCGGACAGTTTCGGGAACAACCTCGATCATAGCAGACATTTATAAAAACGCTGTTAATATTATGCAAATACGAACAGATGAGAAATTAACATCTGCGATAAATATTATCTAAATAGTTTTTCGAAAACCAATTTCGTGTTTTTGTAGTTCACCTCCGGATATACACTGCGCTTCAAAAAACATCCCGAACATTTTTGATAGTAACTTAAAGAAGGGTTATCGGATTTTAATAATTAATCATTATGTAGTTTCCCTCCTCAGCCATCGTATTTTTTGCACTACCTGGGGAAATCAGAACCAACAAAATATTGCGTTTTAACCTGAGCTGGTATTATTACTTAATGTAAATAACGCACAAAAACACATTTTTTTACATTTTTGACACTATGGCTAACACTTTGTCCAATTGTTTCGTTTTTCAGCTGCCTGCAATAAAACTGATTAAAATGTTGGCCAATTGTGCAATCACAAGCAGCAGTATCGACAGCAGTATCGATAATGTTATGCTCCAGACTAATCCAGACTTTACTGAGTCGCTTCTCGAATTCATAAACATTCCTTAACGTCACATGGTAGACATACTGCTGCAGAACAGTCAAATCTGGTAATCGACTGGCTCTTGGGGGCGACAGATTAGGATAGACGGAATTTATCGACGTTTTTATCATTTCAACGCATATTTTGTTTGGTCCGATTTCCTCAGGTAGTACGAAACAGACATTGGGTGAGGTGGAAACTTAAACAGTCATTTAATAGCCAGTTGTGTCAAAAATATGTGCCAAAAATTATTGAAATACGTTATTATGTTTCAAGTTACGATCAATAATGTTGGGGATGTTTTTTGACGTTTTTTTTGCATATTTCAACGCATATTTCGCTTGGTTTTCTTTCCCGAGGTAGTGCAGAAGCACACATTGGGTGAGATAAAAAAGTGAACTGCCATTAATGACAAGTTGTGTCAGAAATATCCACGCCAAAAATTGAGAATCTGATAATTTTTATTCAAGTAAAAATCGAAAATGTCCGGAATGTTTTTCGAGGCGCAGTGTACAATGATAGGTCGTATAATATCGTTGCAATCCAGTCTTTGGGCATTCATTTTGAAATAGGCCCATTAAGCCTAAGTGTCTTTTTCCGTAATAGGCCTATATAGGCTAGCCTAAAGCGCTACATTTTTCTTTCTTTTAAAAAAGTCGTTTACCGTTAAAACAAGATTGAACATCGATAGAAATGGCTAATACGATACAAACGGACTTGTAGATTGCGGACTCACGTTCTAATGCAGTTACATGCAGTCGGGTGTGGAAATTCGTCGCGCTCTTGTGCGCTCGTCGCCATCGAAGCTGACGATCGTATGCTTGCCTTTTCGCAAACTAGCAGAGCAAATGGTTAACAAACTACAGATTTACTACAGATTTTACGTGTAACGAATGGTTATAAAAAGTCAACAAAAATTATATTGGTTCAAAAAACACTAACGTTTTTAAAAATATTTTAATGTCTTTTATTCGAAACAAAGGTCAAATGGTCATCGTAAAAATTAAATGACGGTGATTTAAATTATTTGTTTAAAAACTAATCTTAATAGTAACATAAAACCCTCTCACGAAGTTTGTATTCAAATTTAGTTACTTGTGCAACGTATATGATGACAAAAATTTGAGAGAGTTCATGTTCTTATTCATTGTTTAGACTTACAAAAGTTTTAAAAAACCTTTTGAATAAAAATGCGTTTTTAAAATTTTTTGGTCGACCTTAAAGGTCGAGCTTTTTGTACAATATTCCTATCTGTCGAATGTCTGTTTTTAACGCATGTATTGTGGCTAAAAGGTAGGTCTTACCGGACAACTTATTGCACGATTCATTAGCCCGATGTCACAGCTCTTCAAAGGCACATTTCAATGACCTAGTGCAAAGGAACATTTTCAAATTTGAGATTTAACAATGCTGGGGTAGAAAAAATGTGCGTTTTTTAACCGATAAGTCGCCGTATCTGACAAACGGTGAGAGACAGAACCAAGATTGCTATTGATCACTGATAGGAAGTCGCATAAGTCCTTTTAGATGACACGAAAATCATCGACCTTGAATGACCTTGAAGGGTTATTACGCACTCTGTTTTGCCAATGGTGCGGTACTGTGGCTAAACGGTACGTCCTAGGAGGTCGGCGATGGTACCGTTAGATATAGGCTGTCAAACATGTCTCTATCTGCAGCGGATTGACCGAAATGTGTAATAGTTTCTGCCTGCAGCCAAAACACACGTATTACCGTATTAGATCCAGCGAGTGGCGCTTTCTTTGTGCGACCGGAAATCGAACGCTGGCTTTCGAATATAAGCGGTACGGTCGGCGCACCCTAGCGACAGCTAGACTTTTTGTCCTAACGTATAGGCCTACTAACGTAATCGTAGGCTGTTGCATATATCCCATAGAATTTAGCAGCCAACGTTCGTCATCATTCCGGTGACATATCACTTCTGTAACACATGTATTGTGGCTAAACGGTAAACGGACCTCAGGGTTTATAATATCTCTGGTGAAATCAGGTTTTGCTACAAAAACAATGAAGTGGTTACTTCAAGCACAAACAAAGCGAGGCAGAAAACGTCTTTCTACAGAACACAGTTTCGTAATCTGAGCTAGACAAAACATACCGCAGAATCTTCCAGTGGCATCACGCATCAGGACTGCCCTGGATCTATATAGATGTAGGCATATCTGACGATTCTCAACTAGCGATGACTAAATAGCCCAACTAGGCTGCCTGCCTGCATATAGCCACGACAAATCTATAGGCCTATAGTTTGTTTTTCTAGAAAAAAGCACTTAGGCAACAACACCTATGCAAAATATAGCACCTGGCGACAAGCCGTGAGCTGACAGCTACAACGCTGGTTTCCGCAAAAGTGAAAGCTAGGCCTATAGGCCAAGTATCGCTACTGACTGAGACGCTACAACACCGCTAGGCGTGCTGCGAGATTATCGAAACCCAAAAACGAAAGTGAAACTAACGCCGAGCCGACAGCTGGGTATTTTTCCCAGACGAAAAACGGATAGATTGAAATAGAAGAATGAAAATAAAAACATGTTGAAAAAAATGGATTGACACGCAAGTAGCAGAAAATGGCACGGAAAAATTGCAGTGTCGAAAAATGTAATTTTTAAGTACTCGAAAGGGCCAAAATACGACTTCTGAATTTCACAAGGTAGTGTAGCAACAGTATTTGGGTATGGTAGTGGGATAAACTACAGTCATTTACGTCAAATTTCTTCGTGCTGTTCCGTGCCAAAAATTATCAATGACAGCTAATGTTTCGTGGAGTTATTCAAAAATAAAAGTGGCATGTTTTTATTGAGGCACGGTGTATTTTACGAAAAAAATCAGTGTTATTTCTTGTCGTTTTGAAAGCGTTTAAACTTGAAACTCAACAAATCTATCATGCTTAAAATCCATCTATTCAGTGCCGGCGTCAAACAGTTGGAGGTCCCAAATACAAGTGTGAGGCCCATATAATAATGGGGGTCTGGGGTTATCGCCCTCCCTGACCCCCTGACGAGGGGCAGAGTGGGTCAGGGGGCGAAGTCGCTCCGAAACTGAAACACTTTTAGCTTTTGGACGGGGATGAAAGCCGCAATTTTGCCCACTTTAAAAAAACAAAACACAAAAAATCAGATACAATTTAATTGTGTTGTCTTTGCAAAAATGAAGTCTAATAGGTCGCAATACCTCACAGATTACTATACATTAATGAAATAATAAACTTGTCTATTTTGGGTAAACTTTCCACATGTTTATTCATTTTATATTTTGAATAAATTTTTTTTAAATAGAAATTTTTTTCATACCTAGCATGAGCCCCTGACGATACGTGCGCACCCGCCCCCGGCCGGGGAATACGGGCAGCCCTTCCGCCGGCTCTGCATCTATTCAATGTTTCAACCATATTCTATGTTGTCGCCATATCACAGCCTTAAACACTACACTGTAGGCCAAACAGAAAAACGTGGCACTTTACTTTTGTCAATATCTTCGCCGATGATTGACCAATTTTCAAAATTCTTTCACTGGCACACTCTGCAGACAATCAGACAATTTGCAATAATGTCATTATTACATATCCCACCACACGGTAAATGCTTTTCTACACTACCTTGTGAAATACAAATGTAAACAAAAAACTAACAATAATAACAAAAAATTATGTAAATGAAAAAATACTTCAGACCAACATTGCGATGAATGATCTGTGAATGATCACTGTGAATGATTACTAGACTGTGTTAGACCCACATAGTTTAGTGTCATACAGACCATTCATTGCAATGTTGTTCTGAAGTGTTTTTTTCAATTTTACCAAAATGTTTGTTTGTTATTATCGTTATGTATGCATATTTCATTGATATTTCACAAGGTAGTGTAGAGACGCATTTATGGTGTGGAGGGATCTATAATAAACACATTACCACAAACTGTCTGCCGAGTGTGCCAGTGAGAAAATTTTGAAAATCGGTCAATAAGTGGCGAAGATATGGACAAAAGTAAAGTGGCACGTTTTTTGGCCCACCCTGTTAAATTATGCAGGAAGAGCGGAATGAGCCTGTTCAGCATGTGATGCAATACAACGCACATTCTTAATTCATGACCTACAAACGTCGCCCTCTTATCTTTCACCACAGTGTCCACAAGTGAGCTTCTTAACGGCATATCAGCACACGAGGCCACTTCATGCCATAATATAACAAAAAGTAACAACATAAATAAATGGTGCAAAAACAAAGAATATTCACTTTCCATCATTATACCGTGTATACTGTACCACACACACATAGAAAATTTTATACAAATAATCGAAAAAAACTGTTCACTATGACTGCTCCTTGCTACAAACGAACAAGGCTACCAACCTGTCAATCACTTCCGAAAACGCAATTGCACAGTAGTCTAAGTGAACTACATGTTCTACCGTTTTTGCGCTACCCTGAAGAGCATAAATGCAAAGCTGTTTAGCTACAGTAAATACTGACAAAAACAAATACAAAAAGTATTCAGCTGACAATAATAATTATGCTGTTGTAATCAGAAGCTGACAAAAAATCCTCCATCTGTGCACAGACAGAGTGTAATAGTAGTAGTTGTTGCTGTTTTAGTAGTAGCAGTAGTAGTTTCATAGTTATAATCAGAAGCTGATGAGAAACCCGCCGTCTACAGGCAGCGTGGAGCCATTGATCATAGCAGCCGAATCACTGAGTAGATACATTACAGCATCGGCAACATCACCTACCTCTGTACAGAGAAACACACACACCGGTTACTACTACACTCCGTGCTACTACTACTGCACCTGCTGCTATTAGTACCACCACCACTATTGCTACTACACAGTGGATAACAACAGATGAGTCACCTAACAGATGCATTACAGCACTCACCACGTTATTCATCTCTGTACACAGACTGAGAACCGTGTTATTACTAAACTCCACGTTAATAGTTACTACTGCACTCCATACTACTACTACACACGCTGCTACTACTATTACTGCTACATGGTGAACAACAGCAGCAGAGTCACTGAATAGATACATTACAGCAATGGCTATGTCACCGACCTCTAGACACAGCACATGCGTTACTGCCATACATTTCATAATACTACTACACCTGCTGCTGCTGCTGCTACTACTACTACTACTACAGTCACTGAGTAGATTCACTACAGCATTGGCTACGTCACTAACCTGTGTACAATAGGCTGTACATACTGACACACACAAGAATTACAAGGATTAACAGGTTTAGGTTAAAAACATGTAGGCTGTAGCTTTTCATAGAAACCCCCATCTCACTGCTATGGAGCGTCACTTGTTATATGGGATTACACAGTGTTATCTCCACCCGACACAGATAAACGTGCTAGACCCACAGGCTAGTACTTAAATTACTTAGCCCGTAGGGATGTAAGACTGAGTTTATGTGGGTGGTTGGTTATATACCGATCAACCGGGAGTTGAACCCAGGACCTCACGATCATAAGTCCAACACCCTACCTTTACACCACCAACCCAAACGTTACTACTGCACTCTGTACTAAACCTCTGTAGTAGCACATACAGGGTGTTCCAAAAAAAACGGATACCCAATTTTATTTTTGAGATAATTTTGGTAATTCAGCACCGATTTTAACCATTCTTTCACTGTTACAAGCAGAAATTTACGGCGCGTAAACGTGAAGTTCTTCCATCCACCGCACCTTTATTGTGTGACCACATTACCTAGCAAAAAAAACACTGTCAAAGCTACAGTGGTCTCGGAGAACAGGCAACACATGAAGGTATCAATGTCGTAGCATAAAATAGTTAGCTTACTTACTTATTCGCAGTAGTGCCTTGTGACGTCATTGTTACGTCATATTGTGTTTATTTACTTTGTTTACCAGTAATAATTTTTAGAATAAATCGTATGATATGGGCAGAATAACAAAGGATGATCGCTGTTTGATCATGGGCTTACAAACTGAGAACTGTTTTGCTAGGTAATGTGGTCACACAATAAAGGCGCGGTGGGTGGAAGAACTTCACGTTTACGCGCCATAAATGTCTGCTTGTAACAGTGAAAGAATGGTTAAAATCGGCGCTGAGTTACCAAAGTTATCTCACAAATAAAACTGGGTATCCGTTTTTTTTTGGAACACCCTATAGTAGTAGTAGACAGAATGTAATAAAGTAAGTGACCTGCAAACTTCCCGAGTGGAATGCGTGCCTTATGTTCATCAGCAAGCTTTAGCTGTTCAGACCACACGTGTGGACCCATGCCAATGTTGACTACTGTAGGGTTCACGGCATTCACACGGATCTACAAGCAACTACAACACTCAATATTACTACTACTACTACTACTAGAGGCCTACTACTGCAACTGGGATCTTGGCGGAGACCCAGCCGAAATCAAATTTGGTGCATTTTAGTTTTAAAAGACGAGATCTGGTGACAATAATTTTTATTATTTTCCAGAGAATAAACTGACCAATTTGGCAGATTTACTGCAGTTTAAACCACAAATGCAAAAACGTGTCATTTTTTTCATTTTGCCACGTTTTTATGTTTCTAACTTTTTTACTTTTTAAAACTTTTATTGAAAATTTCATCAATCACTTCGAAAAGCACATTTGAGACCACAGAAACGGACAGTGGTGGTTTACTTAGTTAGTCTATGAATACTTGGTCTTATGACCCACGCTGGAAGTGAAATTGAATAAAGTTTTCTTTGTCTCTAGTTTCAGCTATACTGCACCTACAACATTTGGCATCAGATAAGAGGTTGAATAAACTAGGGCTAATGTTTTTATTCAACGTTTGTAAACGCTTTTTTAATTTTTTTTTTTTTACGTTTTTAACAGTTTTAAAATTTTTTAAAAACGTTTTTTACGTCTATGGTTTAAACGTATACTTATGATGGGGGGGGGCTAAATTCCCTCCTCCCCTTGTCTACGCCACTGCTCTTTCTTTCCCTTTTCCTTCTTTTTCTTTCATTCAGTCCATTCCCCTTCAAAGCAGGATCTTTTGAATCTAGCTAAAAGGTCTGAGGTAGCACTGTAAGCTCCCCCATTAGGGTCTGAGGTGGAGCCCCAGCCAAAATTGAGTTTGGTGCATTTTAGCATTAAATATGACATCTGGTGGGAACAATTTTACTTATTTTGCAAAGAAATAACTGACCAAATTAAGTGCAGTTTAAGCAATAAAAGCAAAAAAGCATGGTGGTACCACAAATTTAAAGATGGGGCTACAAGCAATCTGCGAGCGAAGCGAGCGAAAAAAAAATTGGAGCATTGCAGAACTATCGCACTTTGTGTTATGCATATTTCGGTATTTTAGGCAATTTGCCATCAAAAAAATCTTACTCCCAGTTTTCAATTTTTTACTTTCCCCCAACTTTTTCCAGGAGGCATTTGCCTCCACCGGTCAATGGAGTAGACGCCCCTGACTACTGTAGTATTCATGGCGTTCAACAAATCTAGAAACGCAAAGAATGACACAGATACATAAACAGATACAGATACCAACATTTAGACGGACAGACAGACATGGACGGTCGGCTACTCTCTCTTTCTCATTCCCAGTCAGGGAAGGAAAAGTCACCACCCCAATCTGCTCAGGGAAGCTCCAGAAGCGTCACCGATGGTCGTGAATTTGTCTTGCAGCCAAGTATCGCTCTTGGCCAAGTTGTGGGCTGAGCAGCGAAACACCAGATGCTCTACCATTTCGTTCATACCATTGCAGTGTAGACAGGTGGCCGAGTCCTGGCACCCGATCAATGGACGTAAGCTGCTAGCAACGGCAAATGACCAGTGCATAGTTGAGCCACCGTCACGCACTGGTCCCCGAGCCATCGACGCTGCCAGCACTGGTACCTGTAACTCGGTTACTCTGTTGGTCAGTCAAAGTTGCCTTAATAGCAGGCAGAAATACTTGAAGAAAAATAGCATAGATTTAGATGACGATGATTACCAGTACCTAAAAAGGCAGCAGTAAATGGTAGCATAGTTGTAGTGGTAGCAGCATTAGTAGTAGCAGCAGCAGTAGCAGTAGCAGTGGCAGTAGCAGTAGCAGCAGTAGCAGTAGTAGTAGCAGTAGCAGTAGCAGCAGCAGTAGCAGCAGCAGTAGCAGTAGTAGTAGTAGCAGTAGCAGTAGTAGCAGCAGTAGCAGTAGCAGTAGCAGTAGCAGTAGTAGTAGCAGTAGTAGTATCAGTAGCAGTAGCAGTAGCAGTAGTAGTAGCAGTAATAGCAGTAGTAGCAGCAGTAGCAGTAGCAGTAGCAGTAGCAGTAGCAGTAGTAGCAGCAGCAGTAGCAGTAGTAGTAGCAGTAATAGCAGTAGTAGCAGCAGTAGCAGTAGCAGTAGCAGCAGCAGTAGTAGTAGTAGCAGTGGCAGTAGCAGTAGCAGCAGTAGCAGTAGTAGTAGCAGTAGCAGTAGCAGCAGCAGTAGCAGTAGCAGTAGCAGTAGCAGTAGTAGTAGCAGTAATAGCAGTAGTAGCAGCAGTAGCAGTAGCAGTAGTAGTAGC
>Ga0209671_1003121_pt1 | contig 15728 bp, 10 predicted proteins | sample WorMetHERISLAND2_2_FD_187401 | JGI IMG/M metagenome (GOLD analysis project Ga0209671, IMG submission 187401) | Marine gutless worms symbiont microbial communities from Max Planck institute for Marine Microbiology, Germany - Olavius geniculatus... | ecosystem: Host-associated > Annelida >...
TGACAGGGACAGTAGGCGGGCGGGGCGCTAATGACTTTGATTCGAAATGTGGCCTATCAGGCAGCGGTGATTAGCGATCAACAGTACGGAGTCATTGCGGTCGACAGCTGCTTTCACCGTCACTCAAATCAAGTTCTCATCATTCGCCAGCCACTCGGTAGCTTTCTGATTACCATGCCATCCACCTACATGTACCTCATTAGAACATAGTAGCCTCTTCGTCTCCTTTCCCTTCAGCTCCGTCATTCTTTTGCAGTCTTCCAGAATTATCGAGTCTAACGAGTTTTTGATGTCATGTCGTCTCTAATTCTGTAGCCACACTATTTTCTCCCCGGCTTGTCTTATTTCGAGCAAAAATTAATACCACGGCTTGAAACGGCTACATCTTCTGTATGTGTGTAGGTTACATCGACCAAACCTAACCTCATTGTTTTTGGGGCATTATAACTGCAATTTCAGGCTCAATTCTGCAAAATACGAATCACAGATATTCATGCGCTATACTGTAATTCCCCAATCTCCTAAATCACACTGTCTATAGCTAAAAAAATTGCTGTAATAGCCAAGAATGAATAACCAATCAGGCACACTGGCGTAGCCAGGATCCACAGGCGTGGGGTGTGTGAAAGAGTGTCCAATCCCCACAGTAAAAGGGAGACACGGCCCCGTCTCCAGATAACTTTTAATATAAAAATGTTGTGTTTGGGTGCAGTTTTGGCACTATTTTAGGGTAATTATAGCTTAATGTCGGCCACTAGATGACTGTCATTCGTGGTCTCCCGACTCCTGAGACTTACAATGCGGCAAACAAACGTTCATATTATAGGTTATACAGAAGTGAGAAGTTGGAATGTTCAGCACAAAGTAACGACCAGCATCGTCAACAGGCAGCAACATTGCAAGCGAGCTACATGAGACAACTCAATAGTTCGAGTGACGTGCATGCGTGCGTAGCAGTCATCGTCCTGCGTCTGTCAATTACAACTCCCACGTCGTGAGGTAAATGACAATAAAGACCCGTTCACACGGCCCGACAAGCCGCTATGTATACGGGATAAGGGTCGTTTGTACGTTTGGGCTTTGTAAACACGGTGACGACAAGTGCTCTCCAAGTTACAGCATTTACAATGACACTTCCGTGCCGAGACCCGCATCAATATTTGCAAATGAAATCCAACGCGATGCACGTCGCCATTAGAGTGGACAATAAGCGACGGTGAAGTTATAGGCTAGTGACGGTCCGTGAATGGAAACTCGACCATGTAACTATATCGCACGCATTAGCTGTGTTACGTGCACGTTGCGTAACGCAAACGACGCAAAGTCCGAATTGCACGTGTATGCGAGATAGCAACGACTAATGCAGCGGCAGTATCCACACAATACACGTGGCGACCAAAGTCTGCAAAATCTGGGGCAAGAGATTCTTTATCTGAATAAACAAAATCTGTCGCCTACAAGATACTGAATAGCGGCACAAGATTACTTACTTACTGTGGCTGAATATACGTTAGCTTTGGAATTACCGGGCGAATAAATAGGACTAAGTCAGTAAAACGTGAATTGATAAAACGACGTGCATCGTTGTCATTCAATTGCTTACGGGTACTGAAATAAAATTAGAACCACTAGTCTAATATAATCGGTTCACAGTGTGGCTGCCGGCTATAAAACACACAAAATTGCAAATCGAAAAGTAACTGTACAACGCGTTTCTAACATAATCTTTGCAGTAGGCCTATGCTATACGTGATTACGGCAAGCCAGCACCACAGTGCAAACCACAGTGGAATCTGCGGTAAAGTAGGCTATAAATATTTCAAAAGTTTAAAAGGTATAGCTTATGGAAAACCCATCTCAAAGCTACAGAGCGTCACCTGCCATATGGGATCAAACTGTTTTACCTGCCACCCGAAACAGATAAACGCGCTCCGCCTTAACCCCGGCCAGACAGTCGGTACTCGATAATCGATATACCTCCTCGGAGAGATGGAAGGCTGAGTTGAACTTGGTTATGGTTACCGGTGTACCAAGATAGTTTACCTGCCCGCAGAGAGTCACCCATCCAAGTTGCAACCACTTGATAGCGTCCCGACGGGGAGTCGAAGCAACGACCTCTCTATTGCAAGTCCAACGTCGTTTAGTTTACTTATAATTATACAGTCTTCTAGCGATCGACATCCAATAATACCAATATCATTAGACAAATAGACGACGACTACGCATATACAGAACAATTTCCGCAGTGGCTATACCGGAACTCAACGAACTCCTGTCGAGACTTACCGATGCTATACTATGTCACTCACGTTTTCTTGCAGGTTTAGAAAGACAGACGTCAACGTCACCTCGAAGTTACAACAGCGGATCGCAAACTTCGAAGTTCACTGAACCCGCTTATATGCAGTTATAGCTCAGCAGCCGCACGCGTCACACGAATCACGCACTGATGTCAAAGAGATGCGGGGTGTCAATTAATCGACCGTTCCATTCTACACGCTCGTGTCAGTGCAGGTTGCATTGCACACAAGCATTTTACGACTGTATATGTAACAACCGACGCAAACCCAGTAATAATCACCGGGTCTCGTGTCTGTCAGTTATTCACACTGTTTAATAACAGTGTTTCTATCATACTACCTCCCTACCCGTAACCCTACTATTAACGGTTAACTGCCAGCAGAACTGTTCGTTCTAGCCTAAGTGCGAACCATTATAAAGTGAAAGGCAGAATGGCAGATTAGCAAAACAGTCAAAGCTCCGACATTTGTAAAAAGGTAAATCAAAAACACATACTTACAACGCGTGACATCTTCAATGACTTTGTAACGCAGCAGCATATCACGACATAGCAACGTCTGAATCTGAATGCTGCGACATCAGAGAACGATGGCTATTCTTTCACTACGCGTCTTTTTGGCCCAGTTAGTTGCAGATCACTGCGACTTAATAACAAGTAGGCCTAGTGACAGCAACTATCTTCTGTATGAAAAAAACCGCTGACACACGAATGAAACTATTTCAGCAGTGGTCAAAAGACGAGTTGAGAGTCTGCAGACGGTAGATGATGACGACGTCGAATAATAACTACCAGCAGTTTCTGAACTAATGCGAGGACAACCAGTCGTCGATGCGATCACAGCACAGTTCTCAGTACAGCACGCAACACTGATCGCGGCGTGTCCAGCAGCGACCATTGCCCACTGCAACGACTTGCTAGTGCTAATGCCACGGCCGCGGTCTTATTTCTTCTCTGCAGGCGGTCATCCTCCGAGCAGTCAGTCGCATGGAGGCGTCGCGTAACCGACCAATCAACGTCGACCTGCTCGACACGTGACTCGTGACGTCATCACCCGCTCGCTCGTCCGTGACTAACTCGAGAATCTAATTTCGGTTTCGAATTACCGACTGTCTATCGCCGGGTCCGGTCCAGTCCAGTGTCCGGTCCAGTGCGGACAGGTGTTCACACGGCAGTCGAGTGGACAAGTCGTCACCTTCGCCCGTCGTCGTCGTCGTCGTCGATGTTAACTCCACTGTAAATCATAGAGCTGTAGGGGTCAGTCGGCCAGTCAGAGCCGGAGAGAAAATGACCATCGGCAGGTGCACGCGTGCCTTACAAACACTTGTCGCATGGCACCGACGCCGCCGGTAAATGCCACCAACCAAGCCTCATCAGCTTGCCGTCTGATGACCTGCTTAAGTCCCATCAATCAGCCTACGCCTGCAGCTTTACAGACAATAATTGCCGTGTGAAGCACCGCGGCAAATGCGAACACTCGTGCACAACGTACCATCGCTTTACGGAATGAAACGGCCTATGTAGGCTTGTCGTCATACACACGCGGTTAATTTCGTAGGCAACTCCAAGGCTATTATCAACACCTAGGCACTACTCGTATTCAAACTACTCCATATATCATCGGCATCTGTTCAGCAAAGATTGGACCTTGGTCTCCAATAAGAAGTAAAATCGATCGGCCTTTGAAAGGTTAAAAATTGTGAATAGTTTTCACAGAACACCTCAGAGCTCTATGTGAAGCGTTACTTACTTGCCGTATGAGATCACACAGTGTTACCTGCCACCTGAGATAACTGAGCATACTCCGTCTTAAGTTCTGAACACCAGCCAGGTACGGCTTACCTACCCCGGAGAGATGAAAGACTGAGTTGGATGGTCTCATTCAATAGGTAACTGAGTCCGCCATAGAGCAACTTTGTTGATCGACAACGACAACAAAGCGTTAACCTTTGCATCAAACGTCAACTTGGCCCTTGGGTCAATGTTAACAATCTGGCTTAATGTACACGATCAAAACCAACGTAGGCCTAACAAAAGACCGCTTAGCAACCAAGAAAACTCGGAAACAAATTCCGTCGATAAATACAAAGACACCAACAACAGCTCGAAACTGTCGACTAGTGTCGAATTTTTCTACAAAATTACTCAGGTAACCATAACCAGTTGCATACATTCGTAAGCAGTGAAACACTTAGCTCCAACAGTAATTTAATAATTTACCTCGACGTTCGACAACACGATGATGAAATCGATAATTAAATAAAGTGAATTCATCTGCACTGAAACGTGCCGCCATGTCCGGTGTATCGTACCGTCTATGCTATGCAGCAGACTATATTAACTCACCTGGAAGCAAGTCGCCGCATAGGTTATAGGCCTAGCAATAATTGTCATGCCAAGTGCTCTACCTGCATCGTGCGCAAATGCATGTAGGCCTATTATAGTAGCGTGCGGCGTTTCTCGAGTGTAAACGGCCTTTAACTTTTGACCTTCAACTCCAGCGACAAGGGACGGAGAGTGTGACGCGGGATTGTAGTGACTTGTAGGTCAAGTAGGTCAGGTAACTAGGAGTGCGCGATGGTGGCGGCGGCGTTCGAATTATATCCTTGCATAGACCTGGTCGGTCGGAGCAGATGTAACAACAGCTCGAAACTAGCCGAGAGGCCGGCGACGAACTTATAGTGGCAACCAAGCCCCTGAATAAATAGCAAGTTTCCACATCTGAAATTTTGAACACGTAAAATTGGTCGTGCCAATTAACGCAGTCAAAAAATGACACGTGCAAAAGGTGCAATACAAATGAAAGTCGCATGCAACGGCACCTTGTGCATATGCCCAATACGCACGACGTAAAAAAACTCAGACCAACTATATCTTCCAGCACGTCTATACCACTTTGAAAAGACTTTGCGTTTGACTCGCTGGTTAAGTAGTGAAGTGAACGAGCAACACTTAGCATCACACTGAACGTAATTATATATAGTAGCGTCATTTTGCACATAATCGATCAAGTTAAATTGCAACTCAATAAGCTAATGAGACGTCAAGATTAAAACCTCAATTCAAGCGAGAGGGCACAGTAGCAACTGCGAGCTGCAGCCAAGTCTGACCGCAGCTGACGCTAAAGCTGCTGAGCCTGACACTGACCATGCATCCAGCGTCGTCGTCGCAATGTTATGATCAGCTGTGATTAATCACGAGGTGATGACTGAATGCCGATGACCTGTCGCGCCTACTTGACAGCTCCAGCCATCACCTACCTACCCACTGCACTCAGCCAGCCGTCGCCGGTAACCAACAACAGAACTATAGGCTATAGGTCTACTTGCCATGCAGTACTTGGTGACGTATGCAAACGATCAGCAGCCGTAACGTGCACAGCTAAACTACGCGGACCGAACTCTGTTTTCAACGCACGACTTTCATTTTTCACAAAAGCTCGTACTGAAATAGAGTGCAAAACAGTTGAGCATTTTCAGCCATTAAAATTAGTGCGATTTTAAAGCCGTCGTATTTCAAACTCTGTTGGTATCTTAGTGTTTTTTCTGTAGTTGAGCACTTGTTAATGCAGACTCTGTTGCTTCGGTCTTCTTTTAACATTTTTGCTATTATTTTCTAAAAGTAAAGAGCAATTTTAAAGCATTTTATGATGTTTTACTTGGATTCGCATTTAGTTTTAACAGTAAATTAGGCCTATGTGCAAGAGTCTATGACAGCACAACGTTCAATTTGTCACAAAACGTTCAATTTTCAAGTAGCCTGCTTGGCAGAATGACGGACATGAAAATAACACTGCATGGTCTGGTAGGCCTAGCTAAGTGTCGGTGATCGTCGAGGACCGCAGTTAGCGCCCCGGTCACTTCCTGGTCTATACGTCAAAGCCGGCTTAACCTGTCATCACCAGCCGACTAAACTCCGACAGATACGTTCCACGCTGCTAATAGGCACAGGGGAGTATAGGCCGACCACCCAACGGCGAGTACTTCAGTCCTGTTTATCTACTGCCGTCTTCAGCTGTGTCACGACTCACGATCTCTCCACATTCCGCGGCCTCTAATCCGTCCACTGCTCGACTGCTGACACGTTAGCAATGAGAATATATAGATACATGTAGGACTGAGGGTCTGTTGAAAGATTATGTAACACTGTACCCACCACATTGGACTGGAAACCAAAGCAGTGCTATAGTTTAGATTCCAAATTTGAACGAAGCTAAATGCATGGAACTAGACCGTTTGATGTCCGTACATCATCAGTCACCACAGTGCAGCACGTTGTGAGGGCGACGAACGTTAAGTAGGAAAATATGCCGTCTTTCAGGGTCCTTCATCATTATAGAGGCGTATGAACAATAATCACTATCTCCAAAACCCATGCGAGTAAACTGTCAAATGGGTGTGACGGTGTGACCAGTCCAGAAATGTCCCAGTACGGCGGCTAGATCCACTAAAATTCGTTTTCTGATAGATATAAAGTATTCAATACATACAGCCCATTTAAAATAGGCTTACAATCCTTATATTCGACAGTGCGACAGAAACAGCACTGCAATAAACCTTTCCACGGACAAAATTATAAGGTCTTATTGAAGTTCAAAATACTCTATATATCAGTCGTATACAGGCAATTCAACGCGTTCTTGCTGGCTAGACGACGGTGACACTCAGAGAAGTCGAGCGTCAAGCTTGCAATTAGCAGCATTACGTGGTTAAGATGGACTCTATATGCAGGTTTCGTAGTCTGTTGCGCACTGTGACTGACTGTGAGGCTTGGCGGTTGCTTTGAAGTCGCCTGCCTGTAGCAGTAATCCGGTGTCACCGCCTACAGGTAGCGGCTACTAGTGATGAGACACTGCACTGTATGCATGGTTGAAGCTTCAAAGCGGTCCAGCTGAGTGACAGACAGCACAGCGACGGGCGACCGGTGTCCCATTATAGTATCCCCCCAGAAAAGTCTCCCCCGGCCGACAATTTACCGGTAAAAATCCGCCCCGGACGGGACGGATTTTTACCGGTGAATTGTCGGCCGGACGAGACTTTTTTAAGGGCGATCCTATGATGGGGATACTTTTTATGGGGCCGACGATACTTTAATAGGGGGGGGGCATATCTAATTCGTGATTATCTCTCCCCGGGCGGATTTTCTTACGGGGAGACATTTTAATGTGATACCTGCTGACGACCGACGACAGTTGTGCAACGTTATCGCACCGCAGTCCTCGGCACATCTTCCTATACTGTAGGCTACGACCTCGTTATTTCCCTCACAGCCAGGTATGCACCGGTCACCCAGTAGGACATATCTATAGTCAACCTGAATATTCACCCTTGTACTGCACCGCTAGCTATATTGAGAACCCAGACAGACAGACAGACAGTCCGCTTGGCTCGTCCATTGTCCATTTGTCGTCCGCGCTTGACTAACGTTGCTCCTGTTCGCTCATTAACGAACAGACTGAAAGCCTACGCGGCGGACAAAATACAAACGTTCGTCTGGCGGCAGCAACTGAGCAAAGCGCCGCTTTGTACATTTGTACACGCATTATCAGCCACAATCAGTGCGATCGATACAATGTCTGTCGTTAACGACTACATGCAAAATATCGCCGTCCGTCGGTCGTGCCTGGACACGTCGTTATTGCGGCTTTGTAAAGCAATCTACGCACCTCATTCAGATTGAATGCACGATACAACAGTATTCGCTAATCGACAAACGACGCCTTGGAGAAAAATTCTGAACTTTGAAGCGTCACGTGATTAGACAAGTGAATGGAAAAAACACAACTATAATTACAGCTCTGAAAATCTTTGCAAAAGTGCACTATCCAGAAATTTTAAATACACTCATGAGTAATCATGAGTAATGTTCATTGTCAAAGCAGCATACGGAAGGCATGTCTCAGATTGTGCTACAGTTCGCCTAAAGATAGCTAACTTGACTGCAGTTTTACGCTAATATTCTCCGCACGAATATCGTCAGTCGTAACGAGGAAGAGGACACGTTTTCAGCAAACTGCATTAATTTCTGGTATCATCTTGCATGACAAGAATACGACCTTATAATACTAGGTAAATAAAATAAATTCGGAAAACTTCAGAGAAATGTGTAATAAAAATTAATTATGAAAAATTGCTACTGCGGTAAACTAACAGATTCTAATTAATTCAAAAATAACTAGGCCTACATGTATATGATTTTATCTAAATTATGAGAATCTAAATTCCTCTCATTAGAGACAACTAACCTGTTTTTAACTGGACACTTCACGGAAAACTCTCAGGATCCGAGACAGATGCTCAGAATTAACAACGCAACTGATTTATAACAGTACATACCTGGACTGCGGATTGCTGACGACTGTTGTTGACGGACGCTGTGGGTGGCATGCACGTAGAGCGCGTGAGGTCCATAGACACCTGTAGTAGGACTATGTGCCGCTACGGTGCTCGTGTGCAACTGATCAGGCCAAGCCATCGATCATCACCAGTGACCAGCGCTCGGTACTACAGCTCGTCGTCTGCAACGTGAAACAATTGTCGCATTCACTGTGAGTATAGGCTAACAGTCGGCACTGCTGTCGCCGTAACAGAGACACAAACACTTCAACAGTGACCACTACATGACAGAAAGACATGTCCCCCGGACACATTCTCCGCCCCGCGGGTCATGTCTGCCGGTCTGTCAGTCATCATATTCTTTTGCTGGTGAGTTGCTGCGTGGATGAAAAGCTGCTGCTGAACGTCTCAAGAAAAAATATTTTTGGGGTGCTGAAATCGCGAGACCTGACAACTCCATCTTTGTCGACTTACAAGCCTACTTAAGTCGCTGTATTTTAGACGCTTCTGTAGCACGAAAATCAGTGAAAAGTCTCCCCCGGGTGCCCTCCCCCCGGCCGACAATTTTCCAGCAAAAATCCGCCCCGGCCGGGGCATTAGAAGGCCTATCAAAAACCAATTCGTGTCGAAATACTTGCACAATAATGCTATATTGCGTTATTTCGGGGAAACATATCTGGTTCTAGTTTCTCTACGAAGATCAATGATGCTGCAGCAGCGGCTTGAGTTTGCTGAAAATGGGAAAAAAAGCAACAGATGTGGTCAATAGATTTGTTTGTATAGGAGGACAAATTTCGTGTGTTGCAAAACAAAAACTAAGTTCCTTACTGCCAGGAAAACTTGCGTGCAGAACCAAAGGAAGGGCTGGCGAAGCCGAAAAGAGGAACTTCGACGCCTGCGACGCGATAGAACTAGGCGCGCTGTAAGAGCGACGCCGACAACACGGCGACGCTATCGGCGCCTAGCGAGCGACGACCAAAACCATTCCTTCAACGCGAACCCATCACTCGGCCAGCCAGTCGACACGATCTGGTAGCGTCATCGCAGTCGTCAAACGTAACTCACAAACTAGTGCATTTCTAAACTCCACAGTGTCGTGAGACTTAACTGTTCAGGTAGTCGTTGTCACTTAACTTATTACTTTCGGCGTATTCAGGCTAAGCCTGCGATCGACTGAGGCTGGCGCATAGGATGGAGATGCCACTAGCAACAAAAGACTGACTTTAAAAGTTCGAATATGTCCATTAACTATACCAAGAGCTGACACAAATTAGCTATCTCGTATTTTGACATAAATATTAGCGGACAAAGCCATTAATTTTAATTGAATATATCCACTGCTGGCTCGCAGCCTAGTTTTGAATATAGACCTCTCGGTGTGACACAAACGCCTGGAACAAAACCGCCCGCGTAGCCAGAATCCACAGGTAGAGATGGCACTCAAAGCACAGGTGTGAAGATGAGTGCCCCCTCCCCAACGGGAAATGAGTAGGCTTATGGTGATGCGTCTGCGCCTCTTCCCTCCAAATTATTTCGATTTTTATGTGCATTTTGGCACTGTTGTCAAGTGTTTTGAGGAAAATTAGCTTAAAGTCGGACGCTATAAATGATTGTCATTCGTGGTCTCCTACAGGGGCCACGCCTCCATTGGGCCCCAGTCACCCAGTGCCCCTGTGGCTACGCTTGTGAAAACCCTACGTCGTGTTTTCATCTGTCACTAAGTCATCCTGACGCAGAGCAGCATAGCTGCATCAGAACTCCGAAGGTCTCAGTACGTCTCAGTAAGGTGATGACGAAACTGAGCGTACACAAGACACCTGCTTGTCCGGAGGGCGCCTGACCGAGTGACTGGTGTCCCATTATAGGATCGCCCTCCCCCCAGAAAAGTCTCCCCGGCCGACAATTTACCGGCAAAAAAATTGTCGGCCGTGGGGAGACTTTTCTAGGGTTGGGGCGATCCTATAATGGGGAGACTTTTTATCGAACCGGTGATATTTTAATATGAGGAGACATATCAGATCCGTGATTGTCTCTCCCCGGGCGGATTTTTCATGGGGAAGACATTTTAACGTGACACCGGCACGCCACCTGGCGAGTCTGACGACAGTCGCTCGCTACTCATTACGATGTCGAGGTTCCTCCCAACCCCGCGGCGCCGCCGCCACGTCGCATTGCAATAGCCACCAGCTTCAATACATAGCTCTCCAGTGTACAGTCTTTAGCACTCTTCTCTAGCTGTGTCTAGGCATGCTGCGCCTGTAAGTCGGCGTGGAAACGTGTTTTGTGTGATTATGCGTCGGCATGCGTCCGCCTGGTTCAGCATCAGATGGGACCGCAAGTCAGATTTCATCGCTATTGTCAGTCGGCGCGGCTAATTACGTGTTGTGCATGTGCCGACATGAAACCGATTCATGCACATACACTTGCTCACAGCTGTGCGGCAGCCGTATGCCACGGTCAACTCGTAGGTCCTATAATGGAGGGCCAATAATATTGAGCCCCCAATATTGACGACAGGGCAGGGCCTATTAGAAAAGCCCTGCCAGTACAGAAAAGCAATACAGAAAACGTTCGTTCGGCCATTGGTCACTGTTATGCCGGTTTCGAACAGCTTTCCAGTGTCAAACTTCAAATAACTAATAGGTCAAAATTGAAAATGGTAGAGCATTTTATAATGTACAGACCTGGCGCCTAACTAATCTAAAATCTCTATTTCAGACAGACAATAGTAATGGCCCCACAAAGTCTGGAAAAAAATTGTTAATAAAATACATACGATATTTTTCTATAGGGCCTACTATTAGCATCGATCCGTCGTCAAAGTCAGAAGGTTGAGGCACCGCAGGCGCCGAAAAAGAAACGCCGCAGGCGTCGAGTGAGACAGGGGATGAGAACGGAGATACCCCCTCCATCGAAATAGGAGGTCCGGACGTTGTGGAGCGTCGTAAGATCCAACTGCGAAAAAAAATTTGGCACATTTTAGCCTCACAGAAGATCTCTGGTGGTACGATAGCGAGCAAACGATATTTTTTGGTCTTGGGACGTTTATCACGTTTATGTCATAACAACATTACAGGACATGTTAAAATGTTCAGTGGCTTCTATCCACCCCAAATCTGGAATCCAAATCCTGCGCAAGTTCTTCCCAAGAGCCATGTTCGGGCTCAAATCCCTCTCTGCTTCCCCCATCCGTCCCTTTTCCCTTCCCCCTTTTCTACTCCCCATCTTTATGTTTTATCACACTTTCCCTCTGCGTGTTGATTACCCGGTGAAAATAGTGGGGGAAGTTTTGATATACAGTCTACACCCTTAATAAAGCTCCCATACCTTATTTTTTTTAACTGGGTGCAAGGTGCGCCCACCGGGTATAGGGATAGAACCCGCCCTACAAATACTGGGGGACCGAACTCCGACCCTCAAGATTGAAACTCCTACGGTCAGTGGCAAACCCGTTTGCTGCACGATAGGCCTAGTATCATCTACCCACATGACTGACTCGACGGAAATCGGAAGAGCGCCGCAGCACGACTTTGCTGACTCGCGCGACTACACGGTGCCCTCTGGCGAATCAGATTACAGCGAAACTAACGTTCGTCGTAACGGAGCTTATTTGCAATTTCTTCCAAACGTTCCGATGCAACATGACATGAACATGTCACCTACTGTGATTACTGACTGATTGCGGAGTCATTGTATAACGGAGCTGCATCGTGATAAGAATACAGTACTGCAGTGGTGCATTTAATTACGCTGTTGTGAACCGGTGACGCATCAGATTATAGATCAACCGTGAAACGAATCGTAAAATGGGAGCTGGATAGGACCTATCCATAGCTTTGGCTAAACTTCTGAAATAAAATGCATGATCATCATTTACACTAATTATTTTGATCAACTTTACTTTTTATTTCTGATGTCACTAGTCGGTCTAGACTTAGGCCTACGCGCGACAGCAGGATGATAGCGTCATAGCCATCACAGTTTTGTCCGTCTGTCTGTCCGTCTATCAGTCAAAAACAGTGCAAGCTATGATCACCAAGTCTTTACCATCGGATGCCTGAAAGACTCTAATTTCTAACTCTAAATTCAAAAGAGGTCACCCCAAGCGAGGGCGCTAAATGGGAGGGGGTAGGGAAAATTTGCGATTTTAAGCAGTAAGTCGCCGTACCTCAATAACGGTGCGAGATAGGGTCAAGGTTACTATTAATCACTAATAGGAAATCGTACACGCGCTTTTGATTGGCACTGAAAGCAATGGCCATGGATGACCATGAACACTAAAATAAGGTTTTTATGAATTGTTTGGCGATTTTGGACTGCGACACACATTTCAAGAGCGAATTGCGCCGAAATCGCCAGACACAGACCAGGACAACACGCATATAAAATTTTCAGCATTAAACATAGATTTCAACGGTCTCGGGTTCGCGACCCCTTATGCTCAAGAAGGCCGGCGCAAGCGGGCATTAAAAATGGGTACCCCTTCAAAATGCGCGCTTCCGGCTTCTCAAAGGGTAGCTGATGCACGATACCGGTTACACCCTTTAGCGAATGTCGATGCAAAACTATCTAGAACATCATCGTACCGAATGTCGTTTGCTAGGATCGGTGAGCATAGACTTCTTTACAGTAGGCCTTCATACATGCATCGTTGTCGCGCGTTCTCTTTGCGTTAGCTGGGTTTTCTTGTAAACAGATGTCGCACATGGCGGGGCGCTGAATTTGCAGGACGTGGAAATGACGGATCTCGGATGTTGCAAACAACGTCATGTTTTTAAAAAAAATAGCAAGGCCTATAGTTAAGAAGAAGCGCGATCTGCAGAACGACGCCCGCATCAAGACATTCATCGACAGGTACGACAACGCAGTTGTCGTACCTGTCAACGCGTATTTCAGACTGCAGTTTCTCAGAGCGATCAGTTATAGGGTGTTTACACGATCGAGCAAACATCGAGCTGGCTCAAGCAGGCCTATTGGAACCCCGCCCCTGGCTCAAATGTAGGCCTAGGCTCAGGCTCTTAGCCCACAGCTGATCACGCGTCCGCCCTCCTAATCAGCATGCTAATTACCACAGAACGTCGAGCTAGCTGCTCGATGTTTGCTCGATCGTGTAAACACCATATTACAGTCTGGGCGCTAACACCGAGGCATTCCAGTTCACGTCGGACGACAACAGCGACGACGACGATGACGTCGACTGTACGTCGTCAGCCACTGTCACTGCCGGCGTCACCGCAGCTGCTGCAATAGCTAGGCTAACTAACTTTAGAGTGTGATATGTGCGAAGTGTGCCTCATCGCACCGCAATCCCCTTTTCTGTTCCAGTTGTGCGGAATCTGCATCTGTGCCGCTCAGTTGAAGTATTTCAGTTGTGTTGTGCTTCGCGACGAACAATGAGTTCATAATTTCATATTAGGCTTATTAGTAAAAGCTTGAAGAAAACGTCGCTTAACTTTTGCGGGGTTCCGCCTTTGTGCTGCAAGCCACGTCAACCTTTGCTCGCGCTGCACGCACTGTCTTACAGTGGTCATGCCGGACAGTTGAATATATAGGCCCTATTTTCAGGTTACAGCGCGGGCGAAGAACGTTTAACGAAAGTGCTCTTTATTTGGATTGTCCTGTGACTGCAGGTCGGGTGTGATGATAAAGTAATCAATCAGCGGGAGACTACGGACTGACCGACATGCACGTGCACGCATTGCTGACGGTGCGAATCAATTCAGTTCTTTCCTGGTCAGCTGGTCAGCGTGTGTCCAGCTGAGGACACAATGGTTGACCCTTGTCCATCCGTCTGCCCAGTCGGTCATAAAGCATTTATTGCAGCACACGCGCTGTGAGATGCTCCGCCGCCATTCGACAATTCGTTCGGCTGCAAATTTCCGGCTGAAAATTGCGCGCGCCACGGACAAGAATCGTGACCTCGGAATGACCTCGGGCGACCTCGCTGCTGACCTCTCTCTTCAAACAATACACCTGCCATTGTTCGAGTTCAGCCTCGCGATTTGGATAAAACGCGATTTGGAAGTTCTCGCAGAGTATTTTTGTCTCCTGTTATGCATTGACACTACCAATCATAAATGAGGGACAGTTCAGAATGAAGGGGTACTAGTTCGAAGTTCCGAACAGCGCGAGGGTTAGGGACAGGGTTAAGGTTATTGATAGGGTTAGAAATAGGGTTTAGCGAACCTTGGCTATACCGGCCCCTGGCTACGCCGGACCGAGTAAGCCAATTTCGGATACAGTCACCTCATAAATATTTATCAATCAATCAATCAGGGGTTTTCAAAACTAACCTAAGTAATGCAAACTAATGCTATAGGTCTATCAGAGAAGGAGAGTTTGTCCAGAAATTAGTCAAAAAAGATTTTGCGAATGCGAAAAAAATCACATATCGCTTCGTTGCAGTTTGTTGTCAACACCTGTTTTGTCAAAATGTTTAATATTAGGTCGAAAGCTGTAATTGAAGAGTGTCAGTTAATTTTGATTCAGTATCTGATATAATAGCTAAGCGGACATATAAATTTTTAACCAGTCATGACAACTCTGACAGTTTGTTGTGTTCTGTACGCCATGCATGGACTTGATTATTTTGTTAGTTAAGTTTACTTAAGTTGTGTTTTTTATTATTTGCATTTAGCCTTCATTTGTTTCTACCATGTTTATGGTGAATAAAGCTTCGTGAATGCAAAGAGATGTGTTTTGAGACGCTGGCGGAAGATAGACAACGACTCGACAGATGTCACGTCGTCCGGCAGGTCGTTCCAGGTCCGTGGACCGACAACCGGGAGAACCAAGTTGGCGACGGTTGTCAACTCGACCAAACGCACTGCCGGACGGTTGGTGATAATAATGTAAAACTGAAAATAAAACGATACATATAAAATAAAAACGATACACATAGCACTACAAATCGCCAGCAAGTCACAGGCGCTAAGCGGTCATAGGTTATAGAGGACACTGTGAAACCATGTCCGAAAAGTTAAGCAAACATCGTAACAAGCACCAGTGGCGTGCATGCTGGGCGATGGGGGCACGATCACCCTTTCATTTATCTTATGCGAGGTCCAGGTCGGTGTACTGATGTACAGAATTGT
>Ga0209671_1003123_pt1 | contig 15726 bp, 11 predicted proteins | sample WorMetHERISLAND2_2_FD_187401 | JGI IMG/M metagenome (GOLD analysis project Ga0209671, IMG submission 187401) | Marine gutless worms symbiont microbial communities from Max Planck institute for Marine Microbiology, Germany - Olavius geniculatus... | ecosystem: Host-associated > Annelida >...
TGATTTTGTAACTGACGTTGTTGGTTCGTTGGAGTACTGCAGTGCAGTTGCCTCTACTGTTGGTGCCACAGGAAAACCTCAGCTGGTACTCTGTTCTTAAAATTTCTCGCAAAGTAACACATGCTATCAAGTGCTGATTCTCGAACGATTATTTTTGTCAAAAACTATTGCTATTGAACCAGGACTGTTGGAGTTATTGCAAAAGGTGGCAGGGGTCCGGTTTTTTTTGAGACACAGTGTAGAATTTTTAGGCATAGATATGATGATGGACGGTTGCGTAGCAACAGGGTGCCCGATGGAATCAAAAATTGCAAATTGAAGCAAGTGTTGATCTTCAACTAATTTTCAGATACACTAGTCACTGTACCGGTTTTAATCAACATGAAAAACAACAAAGCTGCTTCTCAGCAAATGTGGCATAAATCAGACAAGATCATGTACCACTAGGGCTGTTGAGCCAGTAACCCTTTTAATCATGCGAGATGCGTCAATCACAATATCAACGCGCATTTTTTGGTTTCTCTCTCGGGTTTACAGGAATGACTGAAAGCCGTTTTCAACCGATGCTGTTAATGACACATCTACAAGATGTGACCACAGTCAAATCCGCCATCAAACGATGATTGGCAACAGACATTAAATGACTAAAATAAACTGACAGTTTGTTGTAGTTCAATTGCAAAGTCAGAAAAGTACAGTAGTGCTGCAACCACAAGATAATTATCATTCATCAAATAACCAGAGTTCGACTGTGGGCAGTTTCTGTTGTATATTGGCATGCCTGCTTCACACAATTCATGCCTGCATGTTAAATTTTAAAAATTTTTTTACTGGCCTTAATTTCTTTCACGATTTATTCCTTAACATGCCGATTAACACGTTAACTCAACAGCCCTATGTATAACATATCAGCATTCAACTAACTTCAGTACTTCACAGGCAAAAACAGACAGACACACAAGTGAGCATAGCAAACACAGCTGGAAATGTGCACAGATGTTGTCATTACACATATGTCACGCCAGATAATTAACAAAACAACTAACGGAACAGTGGAACACTCATATATGTTCATTGTTCAACATGTATTATGATAAAATTATCCAGAAAACTTGGCTTTCGAGAAGTCCATTTCCGGATGTGCTTCCATAAACCTGAAAAGTTACACAAATATCACCAACTTACGTCAACTATCATGGCAAGATGGTATACTACACCGTGTCTCAGAAAAAAAAACAGTCAAAATAGTTTTTGTCATAACTTTGTCAAATTTCTACTAAATTTGATAATTTTTGGCACAAAGATGGCCAAGACGATGAAATTATGCAAGGTGCACTCAGTTTCCACCCCTCCTAATTTATGTCAATGCACTACCATGTAAAACATAGATGTTCCAAATTGTTGCATAATGCTGAGCTATTTTCCAAGAAAACGTTGTAATGACTTAATTAAGCACAAAATAATACTCAATGTAAATTATTTAACAGAATTATAAGTTTGTATAACGACCTGCTTGCAAATCATCAGAATTTATGTCCAAAGTGGGCCCCGCATACAAAGACAATGGCTTAGATACAACGCCATTGACTGATAGCGGAATCATCGACTGACTGATCAAACGGCATTCACTCATTGATTTAGACATTTTTAAGCTTATCAGTCAGTTATTTTGTTGTCTGCTATTTTCACCATAAAATATTTAATACCACAAAATTATTAAATCGCATAGCACTTTCTGTCGAATTGATGAAGCAAAGGTGAACGAACTGATACAAATAATTACCACGTAATTTAACAATGTGAAGCATCTGTGTTTCATGATAGTGTGTTGACATAAATTAGGCAAGGTGGAAAAAGAGTACACCTTACATATTTCTATCGTCTTGGCCATGTCTGTGCCAAAAATTATCAAAGTTGGTTGAAATTTGACAAAGTTATGATGAAAACAATTTTGACTGTTTTTTTGAGACACGGTGTATATACCTTAATGCATGGAAATGTGCACATATCCAAAATACCCAAGTTAACTCAGCCTGGCCAACCCTCCATACATGGGCATAATGAGTACGAGTACTGTAGGAGGTAGTTACAACTCGGACAGGCGAGTGTCTGCATCTTGGTATATAACCAACCGCCAAGGCAAACTTAGCCTTACATCCATCCGGGGTAAGTAAATCAATTACCAGCCTGTCTGACTGGGGTTATGGTGGGGCACATCCACCTGTGTTGGGTAGCATATGGGCTGTCCTATGTTTCACCATCTGATGCTGGAATATTTTAACGTTCATGGCATCATACAAAACAGTTATAATAAAATCAGTATAAACATATAAAATTACTACAATTAATTTTGGACAGTTTTTCAGTGCCAACAGCTTATTACCCATAAGCTAGTTTGGTTCCTTCAGTTGTGCTGCTTTCTGTCCTGGAAAAATTCTAACTTTTTCAAAGTTTTTTTTCTAACTTATTTTTCAAGGTGGTGGCTACCATGCAGTATGGAATATCAAAAAATTGCAAATTCATATGCTTACATGTTCAAAAATCTGAACCATAGTAAAATATTTTGCTACTATTGGAACAAACAACTAAAACTGAATTAAATTTGGGGAGGATTTTTAGATGATGTTTTGGGCGAGTTTACCAAATAAAACCTGCAGAGTTTTTTGGAGCATGTGCCTGGGTGTCTTTAACTTCGTACATGGTCAGCAGCATAAATGCTACGTACTTTTTCAGCACTTCGTTCTTCTTCTGGTCATCGGAGGTCGGAAGTCCGAGCTCGCGCTGTCGCTGGTCGTACATCATCTTCTCGACGGTTGCCCGAGTGTCATCATCAAGGTCCGACAACTGACACCACCACACAGTAACTAGCACTGTAAACCGTGAAATCTCCGCTAGAATTTTTTCCAAAAACTTCTCGAAAAACAGTAAATTTCCGGGAAATTATCAGTAAAGTAAATTTCCAGCTAAAGATAACTTCTGAAGACCGGAAAATGTTCCGGAAATTATTCGGTTATTCGCTGTCACAACTTTGTCAAATCATGCAGACTAAGAACCAATTAGATCCAAAAGTATTAACAACAGTAAACAGCCAGACATGGCATGCCATCTGGACACATGGCAAATGTCATATTAACTTCCACATATGCAGTATGGACTCCACATGGAACCCCTATGAGAATCTCTTAATCTCATACGTATGACATCCATATCAATACAATATGACTTTGCTATTGGGGTAATTACTAACTTTTCCAAAAAAATTTCTGCAAAAAAATTCAAAATGTCATTTATCCACAAATGTTACAACCCCAAAACATACAAGTCACATATAAATAAGTGGAACATGCATGCTTTAGGTAAATCAAACAATTGGACACTTTTTGAAAGGATTAGCCACACCCATTGCAGACCTGCAATAAAGTAGGGTCATACTGAACATTCTTTTGATTAGTTGCAAAAGGTACGTTATGTAACACATTACATTTGCTTTCCGATGTATGCGGTGTAAATGGTATAAAGAAATAAAAATAACACGATCCACTACACTGCCTCTGCCTACTGGTGGAGAGTGAAGATATAACAACAGTACAGACCAGAATGGCAGCAAATGACAAAATGCATATAACAACAAAGTTAGAATGGAACCTAACAGTAACAACAGCGACTATAATGCCTATAATACTAGAAAATTAACAACATCTATTAGAATGCCAAACTCCAAACAGATCTATCAATAATGATCATCTCTTTGCACTTGGTACTTGTAATCTGGTTGAGTTGTGCTTCTAAGTTAAATTGCAACGTTCTCAGAGACTAACCTTAGAGTTCTCGGGCTGCACCTTTTTTGTGTTTATTTCGGGGTCTGTTGTGATAACTCGACTCCACCATTCGATCTTGTTCACCTGTCAGCATCCGTACATAACAAGAAATCCACTACATCAGTGGCTGAACACCAGCCAGCAAACATCATACACCACAGTGCACCACTTCAAGCCACCCACGCTAACTCAGCCTGGCCATCCTTCCATGGGTAATTGGTGAGAGAGTACTAGTATTGCTACCAGTTAGAGCCCTGCATGGGCGGAAAAATTACGGCCCGGCCCGACCCATCACTGATTTGGCCCGGCCCATTTACTTTTACAAATTTCTAGGCCCGGCCAGTTTCAGGCCCGCCAAAGTTTAAGCCCAGCCCGAACCGCCCACATAGTAAGGAAGCTTAATAATTACCATAACCATAAGAACACGTGTCACATCGTATCCGCCAAAATAAATACAAACAGGCACTATTACGTCAAGCAGTTTAAAAAAGAGTTTTCATCCAATGCAACGAAGTAATCATGCGCAACTTAGTTGCCACAACTGACGCAGACTAGCAGTAGGCTACGCTAGTGCTACTTCGATCAAACTCAAAGTACGTCTGCCGCTCTCTCTGTGTAACTGGTATTTACATGCTGACGTGCATGCAGCGTCTTAATTAATAGCATTTTAATGTCGGAAGCATGCATACAAAAATTACAAGATGAGGGATGAACGATATGTCTAGTGCAATTAGGCTACGGATGTAGTCCGATGGGATATAAGAAAGCTTTACTTGACACGCTGTGACGCTGATGGTGTTGCTACGGCAAAGTCATCAAGTGCAGCAGCGGTCAGACACAGACAATTCTGTTACCATTTAAGCGCGATGAATTGAAATCATGACTAATGTGGCCAGCTTAAAGGCAAAAGTGACACCGGCGACAAGCTCGGTGCAGTGTTAACTGTTAACGAGCACAAGAACGACCAGCATCCTGCTGTGCTGAGTCGCGATCTTTGACCAGTCCTGTGATGCTTACGTTAAAGATAATGGATTCAATCCAGCCACCCCACTTGTGCAGGCACCCCAGCACACGTGTGATGACATGCCATGATGAAATCCGTTATATCTTGCATCTGTAATTGCATCAGACATATCATTTATCCTTTGTATTTAGAATTTGGACTTTAAAACTTATCCCATTTTTGATTACATGGCCTTTAAAACAATTTACCTGGTGCAAAAATGTATCAGTCACCCCGAGGACTGTGAAAATGAGACAGCTTTCAGTAATTCCAAGTAACATTTCCTCCACTTTGGGGAAATGGCTCTGGTGTCCCCACCCAAAACATTGAGGTGCATATGTTGGCTTGTCCATGAGTGCTACTAAAGTTTTACAATATGAATCAGAATATAAACACAGGGACTGATGATGACCTTTTCCACATTGACAATGACAGTCTGCCTATCCTCAATGCACCACGTTGACTCCTCGACTTTGATCTCATTGTACGTCTCACCATCAAGTATTGGTGGCTGGCCGCGCAGCCCGATCTTCAAGTGCTACAGCCACATAGTAATATGCAGTGTGTAAGAGAGTCATTGTCGTTGCACCACAGTCTAGTTATACGTTCAGTTGCTACTGTGGATATTTTGTAGTTCTGAGGATATTGCTGGACAATTAATCCATTACTTATGATGTTACACAGTGATTCGCCTAAGCTGTCGGTCACCTAATTAGCTCAATCTGATACAACAAAGCCTCAGCTCCAATGGTCTGTATTTTGAATTGTGATGCACCATATTTGCCGTATTTAGGCACATGGGAGGCATATTTAAGGGGGAGGTTCAAACAAACGCCTCCTCCCCCATGTCAGCCAAAAGCAGTAAGCATTGCATAAAAAATAACCAAAAAAGTCATCGCCAAATGTGACTTTTGAGTTTGAGATGCATTAAAGTGCAAACTCACTGCGGAGCATAAAGCGTAAAAAAACGTAAAGTCCTTCCCGAGCCTTACGACCCATAGGGCGGCGCTGATCTCCGTTTCCTTTTGAGGAGCATACAGCACTCATCCACAACTCCTGACTAACTTAATGCAGAGACCCAGAAGTGGAGTTGAACAAGCATATGGAAAAGTCTGGATATGCGACTTAATACTAGATAAACTTACAAGTTTACAAGTCCTAGTCATATGCTGGGAAGGGGGGCAGCACATAATAATAGTGATAATAGCACCTGTAGCAAGTCAAATAAACTGCACACAAGCCTGTTCATCGTAACAGCTACAGCACTCACCCGTTTCTGAAAGTCAACAACCACGTCTCTGCTTTTGACGGCAATTTTTAACGGAACTCGAATCTGTACAAAATATCAGTAACATTACATGGCACACAGCATTTGCGTATCTATGGAAAATAGAGTGCATCAACATTGAAAGTTAATGTTCAATACAATAGTGTGCTGGCAGCAGTGCTTCTGTTTGCAATACTTGACACTAACACATTTCAAAATATAATGAATTCATCAAGGGACTGGCGTGAATATTAGTCACAGCAGGTTTGACATTTATTCACATTATGCAGCACATAAACAGTAAACAGTGTAAATACTCTAGCACCTTGGAAACATATAATCTGACCATTAAAGCAAATTGTCTGCTTTTATTGTTATTATAATAATTCCTACACAGTAGCTTGTAAACATTTAGTCTGATCATTATTAAACAAACTGTCTGCTTTTATCATTATCATAAGCATTCCTACATACATCATTAATTAGTGCTGCATAATCATTCCCTAAAAATTTCATTGAAATAGGAACATTTTCCATTAAGATACAGAAGAAAACATGTTTTTTCTGAATGCAGCGCATTATAGCAATGCAGATTGCAAAAAAAGGAATGGCTGTCTCATAAGTTACAAAATAGCATGATTTTGTTAATTTTCAAACTGTGAAAAATCCGAGACATAAGTTTTTATAACATTCACAGCTTGACATGAGAATGATTGGTAAGAAGCTCAGTAGTTTGCTGTGCTGGCAAGAGGCAGCATGTTCAGCGTTCACCTCGACTTCTTGCAGAGTCTGAGTCCAGCGATAATTTTCCAGGTCAGCTCCATTGCCAGAGTTTGGCTTCAGTTTGTCTTTATCCTTCTCATCTTCCTCTTCTTCATCCTGTTCACATCAGCCACAGCTGTATGTACAGTAAGGGTGTCTGGAATTGACAAAAATTTTGGTTCTCGGTTTTCTAAAATCTTAACCAAACCAACCCCAGATTTTAAAAACCATGAGACATGCAAACGCATGAAGTTGTCTGACTATCTACTTTGTACCCAGGTTTGTAACTTGTCAAATAGATGAATCATAATTATAAACAAAATTTCGCCTTTGTGAAGCAAAAACCAAAAACCAGAACAAAAACTGAACCATGGTTTTTGCTAAACCGAAACAAGAGCCGAAAACCGCATTTATTTGCCAAACCGAAATCCGAACCAAAGTCAAATATTGTAAAACAGACACCCGAATGTACAGTATCAGATCAGCGTGGCCTAGTGGTCTAGTGGTTAGTGTGCTGAATTTGCAAATTTTTGACAGCTCAAGGAACTCCTGGCTGTTCTACAGCCAGAAAACAGATCCTTAGTAAGTTATTCACACACATGTAGGCAGGTGTGATGAGTCACCAAGCACTGTAATTTGGTACCAGACTAAAGCCAGCAAGGAACGTAATGTCCATGAGAGAGGTATCACCTACATTCCATGCCGTGAGTGCCTCCTGTTAGTTTTGCAACCACTGGGTACAATCAGTCAGACCAGTACCAAAATACGTTAGCTGAGAGTCAAAAATATAACTCTTGCTTTCAGAATTTACCCAATGTGCTCACTCAGTATCACAAATCCAAACAAATATTTGTCAGTCTTTAAAAATTTACATTTAATTTATGTCCAAAATTAAAAATGATGACAGACCTTATTTGTTTCTTTGTTGTTATCAGCAGTAGATTCATCAGCTGCCAAAGCAGCATCACCATCAGCTGATACAGATGGCAGTTCATCAGATGCTCTCTTCTGCAACGAAACACACCATTCATATACGTATTATTAGCAATGGCATGAGACAGTTCACACCAGAAACGATCAGGCAGATCTGTGGTTCAAACCAATCAGTTTGATTGCAGATGTATCAAGTGAACTGTCACGATTAACACATTGTTACAAGTAGCTTTTGCAACTAATATAAAATGACAAAAACATTTTAACACCAACATAATTTAATACTACAGGAAATGTAAGAAACAGCATCCTGACTTTGAATCACCATAATGATTATGAAGCTTTGCTGCTAAAACAATGATGTTCAAATTTTAAAGTATTTCTACAATTCTCCACATAACAAACGAAAAATGCACAACATGAGATGTAGCTTGTTCTGCATCATGGAATAAATGTAAGTTGAGCATTTCAAGTTATAAAACAATGCTGCCAGCCAGTACTTCTCAAAATACAGCCACACATAAGCAGTGTCAAAACTATTTGTTAAAAGTATTTCAAACAGTTCCAATGCTACAGCAAAGTTCATCGTTTCTTCTTGATGCAAACCTATTATAAGCTTACAACTGAATTCTAATACTTCAAACATAGGACAAATTTAACAAAATTTTTTCAAATATTGGTAACACGTTCTTTGCCAGAGCATAAACAGATTACCAAGCAAAATTTCTATAACATTCTGCACTTCAAATTTCTAGAGTTCTGCAGCTGAATATTCCAATAGCCCAAAATACAGCAAAGACTTAATATCTTCAAGCAAGGAAATAACAACGTTGAAAGTTGCCATTCACCTTCTCTTCAAGTTCTTTCTGCATCTTATCAGCTTCTTCATCAGTTAATTCACGTATTTTTGGCTCACCAGCGGCCAATTTTTCCTCTTCCCTTTTCTTTGACAACCTTTCCTGTCGCCTTCTTTCTTCATCTTCTCTCTCTTCTTTCTCCTTTCCAGCTCTTTTAAGTGCAACTTTTTCATACTGGTGAAATTTTTCAAGCAGCAACTAAAAGTACATAATAATAATCAGTCATAGATATTTCTCACAAAGTACCACTTATAAACAGTAACAATAACTTCATTTCAAACAATGCTGCAGTCGAACTTAATGCTACTTTTTCATGAAAGCCTCTCACAGAGAATAACAGTAGAGTTCTAATGTTATAAGTACCAGTACCCTAAGTAAGTTGATACCAAATTTACAACAACAAAAAATGTTTAACAACTAACTCCACCCTACTGACGGTTTGTATGCCACATGTATTTCTTAAAAATTACAAATAACGTATCAGCAATTTTTAAGCTAAACATTTGCAATACCCAGACATTGTGCATCATATCAAAATGAATTCTACAAAAACATAAAAATTATATTCGAGCAGTAATTTAAAATCTGAAATGCATTCAAGCAAAACCTCATATTATATTATTGTTTACTGTTACAGTACTTCATATGACTTTATACGAACTTATTAACAGTCATCATCGACAATTCAATCTTGCAAAGCAGTTCCATGAAAACTGAACTTGAGGTTAACATCAAATCACTATATCATTAATTCAATATCATCCAAAATTTTCATACATGTGTCTAATGTCTATCAGTGATTTGCAAGTAAAACTGAAAACCTACTAGTACTAACAGATATACGACAAAATAAGTCTAAAAACTTTCCAAATTTTCAAACATAACTCTGTAATACCTTTTCAGCAGCACCCGATCCACCACCAACATAGAAGTCAGTCTTTCGTGCCAGGAAACTGAACACGTATTCAAGTAGCTAAAAATAAAGCAGATATTTCTTGTCACTCATATTCAACATACATGGAGTTATACAAGAATCTCAGTTACTACTTAAGACAACAAAAAGTCAGCTTCATACTTTCATTTCCTTGTAATGCTACTGAGAGTTTGGCTACATGTGTGTCTGGGGGGGGGGTTCTTCAAATATACATGACTGGTAATGGATGCTGCATGTCTACAAGCACAGCACCCAGTTGTTGGACGAGTTCGTGGACGAGTTCTATCTAAAAAAAGCATAAACAGTGAGAGCATAAGTGCCAACTAGCGTGGGTTGACTTAGTCTAATACTAAGCTGTCTGTACTGTCCATCAGGACAGCTTAGATTTGCACCGTATATCCACTTCGGTGAAGGACTTCAACTTCAAATTTTTTTGTTCTGATTTTTGCTGTTTTTTAGTCGAATTTTGTCCAAATTTTTGGTATTTGATTTTATGACAATAAATTTATTTACCGTTTTCAGAATACCTCCAGGCGGGTAAAAGAAGTTGGTGCAAGGAAAAAAATTATGTGTGATGTAACAATATCTGCTGCAGCCAATTTTGTCTTTAAATAAGAACGGTTAGTTGCCATGACAAACAGGGTCGTCATGGGACAAATTTAAATGACACCATCGGATAGCCCGGGCCCGAAAATAAGGGAGTAGGTGCAAATAGCGCGCAATTATCTTTTACGAGTGCCGAGTTATAGTCAATTTTCTCCCAAAATTTGTTGCCATGGTAACAGGGATCAGCAGGGGAAAAATTTAATAATAATGGCGGACTGTCTGGGTAATTAGCAGCGTAGCAGCTAGGCTGCTAGGTCGCTAGGCGTAGCCACTAAACATCCAGACGCACCCTGTCTATTAACTCTCTGTACATGATTATATCTGTTGAATAAAAATTTTAAAAATCTCAATCTAAAACTCTTCTTTCTGTGGACATTTAGTTTAGCTTTTTCTGCTGTTGTTTTATATGATTTTATGTGTTTTTTATGCGTGCCACGTCATAAATAATTGACTGATTATTAGTTGTCGTTTTACTACACTGTTAAGCGTTTTTTGTTTATAGTGAGTTCAAATACATTGCATGCATGCATTTAAACATGTTTTACAAAAAGTTATTTGATGTTTAAACGGTGCCAGGAGCTTCTGATAAGCAGTGTTCGTCTATGATGTAGTTCAACATCGCATCATTGACGAATGTTTTGTGTAGGGTTGACTGGTCTTTCAAAACAACAGTCACCTGGGGGGTATGACTAATTACCGCAACGGACCGCAACGGACCACAATGGACCGCAAGGGAGCCGCAACGGACCGTAAATGAACAAATGTAACAAATGTTGTCTGCTGTTGCCCTTTGCCAACACAAATAGAAATATAACAAAATGTAAATAAAATCCTATAGTCAGTCAGTCGAATCTAATTATGCCCAAGCCTAATTAAATGAATTCACTAAATTGCGTGGGAAGAATAAAAACGTTTAAAAACGTTGAATAAAAAACGTCATAGCAGGGGCTCTAGCTTGTCGGTATAGTACTGCTGCAGTGGCGCGCACAGCTTCGGCAGGACCGTGTCTCTGATACGTGTTGCGACAGCGTCGAACGTCATGGCGTCTGTAGCTGAAGTCAGTCGTTTTGATGACGCTGCCTGACTATCGGAGTTGTTCATGCATGTGAGTAGAAATCGGTACCCAGTAGAAATTACTAGGCACTCATTACCGGCTCAGCCGACTTCTGACGTTTAGCTGAGCAGCATTTTTAGCAATATCTCAACAAGTCATGCACATTTCCATGAAACACTCACACCTTAAGTGGGACAAACTTGGAGCTAAAAAAGGTGAGCAGGGTCCGTTGCGGTAATTAGTCATACCGTCACCTGGGTGTTAGCCACTAACTAGGATCATACTTACTTCTTGAATTCCACCATCGCATTGCTGAGCCATACTGAGAAGTAAGCCATCAAACTTATCCTGATCATTCGCCATGGTATAAACAAGTTTTTAAAGCACGAAATATAAAGTAAAGAAAAACTTTCTCTTTCGGCCAAAAATACATAGAATATTTATTCAGACAACACCGATCGAAAAAATTCGACTGTTAGCGGTGGGCTTGGGGGTCGAATTATTTCTTCCAAATCCGAGTCTTTAAAATTATCAATAATATTTTTCTTCTTCTTTTCCAATAATGCACATATCCTCTTGCGAGTAATGTCGTGCATAATATATACTGTACTCTAAATAGTTCTGGCAATTATTTTACTATACTTTTTTCGATGCAAATTCACAGCAGGTGGGCCTAATGATAAGCCTATTTATTTTCAATAAATTTTCACGGCAGAACCATTTCATGTTAGCTTCCGTGAAAATTCACGGCATATAGCGAGAATCGACTACTTATTTTCCGTGAATTTTCACGGCAGATAACACCTTGCACTTTATTTTGCTACAATTTATAGAAAACAACGTAATTTTGTGCCGCAAAAAGTTTTAAAAACAATCGCTTTAACAACAATACAGTTATAAGTTGGAGGCCTGTTTTTGTACCACCCTGTAATTACTAAGACTAATTATTCGCGTAATAGAATTTAGAGTCTGCACAGCCTTACTAATTTAGATTTCCATGTGAAAAAATTTGCAGAACAGTATATAATATGTTTTTCGTTCAGTGGCGCAGATAGTTCGTTGTGCAGCGTTTTTATTTTAAAATGTCATTCGCCAGTTTTTGTATATCCAGATTTCGTTTAACTCAATCGGGGTTACGTATAACCAGGCGATGCTTCGTGTCATTCGCACCAGTTTCTGCGTTGTACAAGAAGTGCACTTCATTCCGTTGCCGTTTTGCAGTATTTGAAGGGTGCTTCGTTAGGACTGCTCACAGTCAAGACTGTAAGCGTACGCCGGTTATATCGTACGCTGCCGCGTGTTTATTCTTGTTCGCTGCAGTACTTGTTCCCGCTTTCGGCATCATGTTCTATAACAGAAGAGAACGGCGCAAGTTGTCAACGATGTATGAAGATGAGATAATTTATCAGACGCCATTTGTTGATACAAAGTCAGGATTTCTTGTACAGCGCAATGGCTACTGGTTTCCAGTTGTACTGTTTTCAAATTTCCAACGGTTTGAACAAATACGTCATTTTGCACTAAACGATGATGATATTCTTATTGTCAGCTTTCCAAAATCCGGTCGTGTATGATTGCTTGTTGATTTAGAAGTGCTGTTACCAAGTGTTACCATACATTGTATAGTCCAAGTTACTTAGATGTCACTAATTATTATTTGGTTTTGCTTTTCACATATTTGCTTGAATATTGAATCATTCGTTGAACCATCTGCTTAGTTTCTAAGGGCTGTTCCAATGAAATTCACACCCCACAAACTGCAGCTGATTTTTACCTAACACTTTCCCTGGCCATATTATATGTACTGGTACTAACCCAGAACCCTCTGTATAAAATACCGGGAATTAGGATTTTTTGAACAGCCCAAATGCTTATTTTCCATGATGCCTGAAAAGCATTGTAAAATGGTATTTGTAATCTTTGACTTGTGTTATTTATAGATAGAACTTAAACTGTGCTATCGCAGTTGCATGCAGTTGTCAACTGTTGATATTTAACTGTTCTGTGGCCCATTGCTTGTTATGTGTATAATTTTTTGATTCTGTATTTATTTATTTTGCATCTAATTAGACATGCCAAAGCAATGCATATGGGCATATTGCTGTGTTTGGCAGGTACAACATGGCTTCAGCAAATAGTTTGGCTGATTGTGAATGGAGCTTCAGTGGGAAATGATGATGGCCTGAACATGGAGCAGAGATTTCCATACATTGAATATGAATACCCGGGATTAAGTGAAATCAGAAAACGGAGAAGTCCCCGATTGATAAAATCTCATTTGCCATACCACTGCTTGCCAGTTGTAGTTGAAGATGGACATGGAAAGGTAAAATGAAAGTTGTGAGTTGATGTGTTTACTTTTGTAATATTATTCTGCTGAATGGAAATGATTTAATTTGACAACAAATATATACAGTTTGATTACAATATTTTTAGTTTATTTTATATTCAGAATTATTACAACTAGCGTAAATGTTACACTACACTGCCTATTACCGGCAGTCTGATTAATTTGTATGTTTGTTTTCCTTTGTGTAAGGCACACCGCTAATTTTGGTGCAAAACTGAAGTGTTGTTTGTAGGAGTGGGATTAGTTTACTTTTATTTCAAGTGAATGTTTTGACTGCAAGAAGTGAGATATGCAGTGACTCAGCTCTACTTGTTTGTTACGTCTACACATGTAGCAGTTAGTGTTTCAGACTCATTGGTCAGTTGGTATTGTTTTTGATACTGAAAAGAAATGCTGGACATTTTGATCTTAATGAAAATAGCTGCAGTTAGGAGTCATGAATGCTCTGTCTTAGTCTCCATTATAGTAGTTGTTTTCATTGAGTTGCAGTGAAACATTATAATTGAAGCGACATTGATAAGGCATTGAGTTAATTTGCAATAGATAACATGACTTGCATGCATTTACATTGAAATGTACCATCAAGTAATAACTGTTTTACTCATTGTGTATGACTAGGGAAGAAGCTGTGTCTCTGTTGTAGGTGATATACATTGCCAGAAATGCCAAAGATGTCTCTGTGTCATATTACCATTTTTATCGCATGTTGTCGATGACAAAATATCACGGAAACTTTGCTGATTTTTGTAAGCTGTTCATATCTGGCAGTGGTAAGAACATTCTATGTAATAAGTGATTCTTTCTGTTAGCGCTTGTGTTAGCATATAAGGTGAATAAGAAGGGTGAATAGTAATCATGTCATTGTGCACTGTGGCTTGGATATAGTGCTCTTAATTGACGTTTGTTGCTAAGTGCTACTGCTATAGAGTTGCAGTGTTTCTAATGGCAGTTTTGTTTATTATTGTGTTACAGTTACTTTTTGCATCGGAAACAGCAAAATTATAAACAGTCTTGTAGTTGTGTATTTGGGGTGAGTGACCAGAGGACTTCTTACAGTTGATAATAACTGCTATTAAAAGAAATTTGGAGCCCAGCAGTGTTTAGACTTTTTCCATGGTTAGGTTCATCTTCCATGCCAAAGTTGTCTATTCAATCCGAGTTTGTTATCTGCTTTGTATTTGCCCTTTAATTATTTTTTTGCATTGTCTAGTTTGTTACCTCGTATTTGTTTATGTTTCAGTGGCCTATGGACCGTGGCAGGATCATGTGCGTAATTTCTGGGATCATAGATATGACAACAATCTTCTGTTTCTGTCATATGAAGATCTGCACCAGGTATTTATAGATGTTAATGTGAATATTGATGATATTATTATTATGTAATAAAATGTTCGTGTTAGATTTTTGTTTGTTGTCATGCATTTGATGCTATTGTTTGGGTGCCAGTCCAAAAATACTTCTCTAAATGTGTTCTGTTTCAGATTTTAGGAATAACTGCCCAACTCACTTTTGTAAATGCAATTAAGAGTTACTAATTGTTATTGATTGCACTTAAGTTATATTGTAGTTAAATTACATTAAGTTAAATTACATAAAGTGTGTGCTGCCACTTGGTGTTATGTCCATGAGACGGCTTGTCCAGTTTTTTCTTTTCCCAGTCTCTTATGATCATTTCAAAAGCAGAATTGTTAAATTCTCATTATAGCCTCCATGCTTTGCATATTCAAGGCATTTAAAGTCAGATGTATGTGTGAATATGCAGTGTGTCTTGTTGATGCTGGTTTTACAGAAGCCAGAAGAGATGGTCAGTAAGATTGCTCAGTTTCTTGGTCATCATCTTAATGCACATCAAATAGCAGACATCGTACGTCGGACGTGTTTTCACGCCATGAAACAAGACAATTCGGTCAACTATTCTTGGTGGGATGAACTTGGCTTGAGATTGTCCTCCGAATCACAGTTCATGCGAAAAGGTGCAGCTTCCATTCAGCTGGTGTCTAGCAGTTTGTACCAGAAATTTGTAAATTTGTATGCAGCGATGTCGGTGGTTAAGAAATTGGGACTGGAAGTTGCAGTTTTCTGGTGGACAGCTGCATTTTTCGGAATTTCAATTTTTTCACTTGGCTCCACTAAAATCAGGGG
>Ga0209671_1003124_pt1 | contig 15723 bp, 9 predicted proteins | sample WorMetHERISLAND2_2_FD_187401 | JGI IMG/M metagenome (GOLD analysis project Ga0209671, IMG submission 187401) | Marine gutless worms symbiont microbial communities from Max Planck institute for Marine Microbiology, Germany - Olavius geniculatus... | ecosystem: Host-associated > Annelida >...
GAGGAACAATTTCATGATAATTGTAGTTTGTATTTATTGCTTCAGGATGTGAGCAGCCTGCACCAGGCATTAGAAGCTTACACCCGACGTGAAATACTTGACCGTGAAAACTCTTACAACTGCGAAAGGTGAGTTTATGTTTATTCAAGAAACTCTATATAAATTGGCAATACTTGTTGTGTTTTTGGATAATATGTGTTATGTTAATTACAAAGTGTTATTTTATCCTCGGACTAAAGCTGATAAATGGTGTATGAGATTTTCATGTCTAAAGGATAATGGTTAAAGTGATTTGTATGATAAGATAGTGTACTTACTGGTATGCTCTTTCGTTTGTGATTCTCATTAAAGGTTAAAGGTTAGAAAGGCTAAAGGTGGTGATATGGCTTTTAATGGGAAGGCCATCTCAGAGCTACCAAGCGTCACCTGCCGTATGGGATCACACAGTGTTACCTGCCACCCGACACAGGTGAAAGCGACCCGCTTTAACCCCAGCCAGATAGGCTGGTACTGGATTTACCTACTCCCGAAGGATGAAAGGTTGAGTTGACCTTGGTGTTGGTTATATATCTAGATAGTTTACTTGTCTTCAAACTTTCACCCATCACACAGAAGCTGTCCAGATACTTCAGTCTTTGACGCTCTCGCGCTTTCCTCCCATCGATCTTTCTCGTCACCACCAAGTTTTCCAGACCATGCTTTTTCAACTCATGCCCCAGGAAAGCTAGTTGTCATTGACGTATTCTTTTCATTAGTGTGCGGTGCACCTTTGCCTCTTTAAATACAGTTTCCTCGTTACTTTTCTTTTCTGTCCACAATATCTTTAGCATCCTTCGCAAGAACCAAACTTCCACGGCCATCAACCTGTCCTTCATCACTTTCAAAATTGTCCACGTTTCACACCCATACAACAGAACCGACCAGACATAACACTGTAGAACTCATAGTCCTATAGTAAAGTTGATTCTCATATTATTCAGGCCACATTAAATGCCTCGATGATGGTGTTAAAAATGCAATGTTTTGCTGTTATCACAGTTGTCAGCAGAAAGTGCGTGCATGCAAGCGCTTCATGATTCACACGCCGCCCAATGTACTGACGATACAACTAAAGCGCTACGTTGGCGGTGCTGCGGCAGGGTATAAGCTCAACCGACATCTAAACTTTACGTCGACGTTGGACCTACGCCCATTTGTGACGGAAGTGAACAATTCGCCAGTGACGTACCGGCTCTACGCGGTGCTGGTGCATTATGGGATGCAGACGACCAGTGGTCACTACTACTGCTTCGTACTGGCACCATCCGGGCGCTGGTACAAGATGAACGATGCCATGGTATGAATGAATAATAATATTTTATTAATTACTCATTAATCGCTTACTATTTTTATATGTTACAGATGTTGTATGCAAAGTAGCTGGAACAAAGAGTGTCGGAGTAATAATAATAAAATTTTAAAATCTGGTAAAATAAGGAGTTAGAAATGGTCACAGTATTACTACTGCTTCGTATTGGCACCATATGGGCGCTGGTACAAAGTGAATGATGCCGTAGCATTTGCTGCTTTTTATTGGTTACAAATTTTGTAGCTAGAATGATGGATGTACAAATAGTAATAATAAAAGAAATATTAAAACGTGATAACATAATTGTTTTAGAAACTTCAAAGCCATGATAAAATATTTCTTTATTGGAACAGGAAATTGGGTTAATTGGGGGGGGGTTTAACAGTTTTTAGGTGTGTTTAGCCAAATACCCAACCGGATTTTGCCGTATCTGTGCATGTATCTCATCCCTGAGGCCACGGCCAATTGTTGATTGGCTATGACCTCATTTGTTCTGTCAATACTGCCCACCACATGGATAGATAGGAACAGATTGACAGATTTACAGACACACTGCCTGAATTTAGGGCTTTCTAAGCTTGCATCTATGTAAAACGTAAGGCCCATGGGGTGGCACTGATCTTCGTGTTCTTTGCCTTCAGCCAGACACCAGTTTACACTGCAAGGTGACAGGGCCAGTGCATAGCGCAATGGTTCTGTTTATGTCACAGCTATCGCTGGTACTCATTGCATCTACCCACGGAGGGATGGCCAGGCTGAGTTGATCTAGCTAGCGAGCCAATAATGGAGAGGAGCCTCTGGTGAACATTGAGAATGAATAAGCCTGCTGAGTGAGCAGATTACTGGGAAGGAAGAAGAAGTGAAAATTATAAAGATAGCTTTTTACCTTAGACCTGTGCTGCCAGTTTTTGGGCTGTTTTGCAGGTAGTGTCCATATCCTTCAGGTCTCACCTGATGATGTCGATCCAGTTCTTCCTTAGCCGTCGCGGCTTTCTTTTGTAGCCCCCCCCAATTTCCACTGTATTGCCTTGTTGGGTATTCTGAAGTCCTCCATTCTCAGTACATGTTCCAGCCACCTCAGTGTTTTTTCTTTGATGGTGTGCTCTAATTTCTGCAAAGCAGTGGAGAAATACTGCGTTTGTTTTGCCTAGGTAATGCCAGTGAGTCACGTTGATGTGTTGTGTGAAGACGCCTACATGCTGTTCTACGTACGACATCCGAAACCCACCACTGTAAGAACAGCCATTCTATTACGTCTGTAGGATTGTATAAATCATATTTGTGTCGGATTTTATAACGTGGTAATACCGGGAACTCAGTCGTTTACTCCAAGATCATAATTGCTAGATCATACTAATTACATGAATAATAATTGGCTTCCCTCATCGAGCGTGTTGTTGGAACATCTCCAAATTTTGGCCAGATTACAGTAGTTTGGAATTTGATCATAAGAAAGTGTTCGTTATGTTAAATGTGCACTATTCTATTAATAGCCATGCTAATCGCTGAGTTGTGACAGTGCATGACTAACTTGTAGAAAAACGTTATATGTGTCTATTGATAAACTAGAACAATATTCTGACCACGTGACTTAACCATAACCCTGATTTTTTGAGCTGAAAATTAGCAGAACAGTTGCTTCTGCACTGGAAAATGGTGATGTATCAATTTTCATTTTTTGTTTATTTTCAAGTTAGGACCCCTACTGGACAACCAGTGAATAGATAGAGGGATAACCTGTATTGCAACATGTTAAGATGTCTGCACAATAGTGGACATTTTTTTATTCTTGATGTTCATAATATTGTTCTGAATGACTTAATGTGTGGTCTGGTATAAACCATGTGATAAGTAAATACTGTGATGTTATTGAAGCGATTGCAAGTGATTGTGGAATGTTTCATCGTTTTTGTACAGGGTGATAGCGGCAACGATCGCAGTCACACAGACGTCAGGACACCGACTGCGTCACTGACCAGAACTCCACTTTCGAATGGCAGTGTTCCTCAGTCGTCCCACAATCCTCAGTTGTCATCCCACAATGCTCAGTCCTTTGTCGTACGCAGCGGTGCCGGTCCAAGCATTGATGTACGAGCGACAAAGCCAAGCATAGGACAGCCGCCATCCCACAATGCTCAGTCGTCTCACAATCCTCAGTTATCCATACATCGGGCTCCAATCCGCTACACTAATGCTACGGCTATAACAACAACCACTACAGCTACAACTGGTGGTGTGCAGATCCGTCCATCAACAGTTGTCATCAGGCCTTTGATCCCATCACTTAGCGGTGCCATTCGGCTTAATGGTTAGCTGCTCCACATATTATTGAACGATTTTTTTTGTTATTGGGCTGACTGTTGAGCTGTAGGATAAAAGGTCTGGCCTTTGGTACAAGTTATCAACTCTCTGTCTGTCTGTAACAAAATGCATTGTGGCAATTGTAGGGGGTGCCATTGAAGAGGGCGATGGCGACTTTCTACAGGCTGTCAATAGTAACGTGCTTTGGTCGCAATTTTCAGTGCAATCTATCAGTCGCCTAATCTCGGAAGCGATCAGCTCTCCTTAGTGACAGCTGGGCTTCTCGTCTGTTATTATAAAGCTTTTCTTCTTCTGCTGTATTCTGCCCTTTTGGGCAGATTGTTGTATTCATTGACTCAGTTTTGATTTTTCCCTGTACCATTCTCTCGAGTTGTGAATAGTCGATGACTTCGTTGCTCGTCTTCAGTATCCAACTCGTTAATGTTAATGTTTCTTTCAGTCTCTGTCTTTCCAACACTGCTGATACATGAAGTAAAAAAGTCGTAAAAAGTATGTGAAATTTTACTTTTGAATTTCATGCACTTGCTTGGACAGTGGCAAACAACTTTTGGGAATAGTTCTTGGCCTTCAGCAGTGACATGGATTAAAAAAGTATGCAGGGTAGAAGTTGCATATTTCCGACAGATGGCTGCAAATTTCTAACAGAGGAAATTATGGGTGCTCATAATTATAATTTTTGCCGCAAAATTTCCATAAATGGGCTTTATGGCCCCAAATGAACAAGAAATTTTTTTAACCAGAAGATTTTCCAACAGCCCAGAATTTAGGGTCTTACCACAGTGCCACTATTTGTTCGAAAATCTGACTGACCAAACATGTACATGGGCAGCATTTATAAAAAAGAATTTTGAAATTATTGCTGAACTTGATCTTGAATTTGGCTTTTTGTTTTTCTTGCTGTAAACACGTCTTTGCAGTACTTTTGTAATTTGGTCTTTGCATTTTGTTTCAGGTGATGGAGATGGAGCTAACAGGACCACGCTGTTGCAGTCCACGGATAGCCGGAGCAAAATATCATTCCGCTTGAACCAACGGACTTATCCGGGTACCAGCTTAGTTGTCACTTCCCGTAGCAGGCCTGCAATTGATCATCGGCAGTCAGCAGCTTTGGCTAACAAACTGGTTCCTTACGAAGACAACATCTCTGATGATGAATCTTTGGACACCAGCGGGAAAGAAGCTACATTGCCGACAGAGAGCGCTCAGGATTGTGGGATGGATGAGAAGGGAAATGCCGATGTTGCTTTACCAAATGGCAACAGCTGTGTCGATTCTACTGCCGACACGAGTAATACTACTGCAGACATAAGGAATACAGTCGAACCGTTGCAGCAGTTGAAACCAGCCGAGGATCCCGTCGTAACATCAGTACCATCGACACCGGCTTGTATTGGTGGTGAGAGACTACAGTTTGCAGTCGGCATAGGCGAACGGGTAGTTAGTAATAACGTTCACACAGCAAGTACTCTGTCGTCGAAGCCGTCAGTGTCAGATCCAGTGTCAGCTGTTGTCACAGATGAGATGGGGTCACAGAGAGATGGAAAGGAAAATATGCCGACAACAGAGAATGTACAGGATAGTGTGGATGCAAAGACAAATGACGATGGTGAATTGTGGGGACTGGTGAAGGAAAGAGACATGGCTTGTGATAGCTTGGTTGATGGAGCTACACTGATCTCTGCCACTAAAGCTGTCGTTGCTAGTCAGAGGGAAGCCGGGAAGAAAGCTATACAGACAACAGAGAACTCTCGGGATAAGACAGATGAAAAGATAAATCCTGATAGTGACTCACGTGGAAAGGGGGAAGAAGCAGGTGATTGTTTGGTTGATGGTGCTACATTCCCTTCAACTAAAGCTCTTATCACTAGTCCGTGCAAGCCAGCCGATGCTGCGACGGTTTGTTCAGCTAAAACCTGCGACGAGAAAACAAATGCTGATAGTGAATTGCGGGAACCTGGGAAGGAATCTCAGGGCATGGCAGGTGATTATTTGGCCAATGGTGCTACGAAGGTCCCATCAACTAAAGCCGCCATGTCTTCTACTTCTGATGCTAAGCCACCGAATGGTGCTGACAGTAACACCTCTGCTATTAATCCTCACGGGTCGGCGGAGGGCAGAAAGAGGCGGCGTCACAGACACAAGTCCAGTAGTCATCACAGGCGTGGAAAGCGACGTCGTCGACATCATTCCAATGACAGTGGCGATGAGGACACGGAATTGGTCTGGGTGGTTAAGACCGTTGAAACTGTGACCCAACACCGTAATGGTAAATATCAGCATTTGCATTCAGTTTCCTGTTAATATATCTCAGTATAAAAATATGTAAAAATAAGTAGAAAAATAAATTTCATCAACTAATCAATTAATTTATGGCTAATTTATTGTTAATTTTCACAGCTCCAATATAAAGTTCAGAAGTTGGCCCATCTAACCCAGAGTAACAGTTAGTCAGTTAAGAAAAAATCCAATGAAGCCACATGTTAGGCTAGCAGTTGAAGTTGAGGTGGTGCAGTCTGTGAATTGGTCTAGTATATTATATAAATCATTTTGCAGTGCTTTCTTTGATTAATTCTCTGTGTGTTTGCTTGATGATATATGTGCTATAATACAGCCTCCTACACTCAGTAGGATGAGAAATGAGTAGCAGCTTATGGGCTATGGAGTGAAGGTCTAGTGTGGCTGATTGGGACAGTGGTATGTCTGCTAGCTGCTAACTGCAGGTCTAGTTGTTCGCTGACACGGGCAATGGATGGCTGCATAGTGCGCTGCGGTATCATTAGCTCATGCCAATCAGCTGCTACGTGCCTGGAGGTTGTAAAGCGCTTCTGAACGCCAGTCTGACTCAAGTAAGAAGCACTGTAGTAAGTAGCGGACCTTTACTGTTACTGTATGCAGTAGATGAAGTACCATAATCAACAATGCTGGATGGAAGTGTTAAGATGCGTGTGGTTTATTTCACTGTGTGACAGGCGATCGCGATGACGTCCGGTATTATGCAAGTACCATTCAACTTGACAGACAACAAAGCATCATTCCTGCCTTGGTATTTTTTGTGTAGTTTTCCTTTTTCGTATATCTCTCTACATTCATTCCTTTTGGTAGTGCTGCTCATTTCAGCCTTCCTCCCATCCATCTGATCAAGATTTGGTTTGCCTGGCTACGGTTATGATCTTAATAACTTGTATCACGTGGCAGGTGACAATGTGTGATCCCATATGGCAGGAGGTGCTCCATATGTTTGGAATTAGTTCCCAAGAAGAGCTATAGACATTCTTTGTTGTCTGCCTGTATTGGATAAAGACAGAAAAACAAGCATATTACGCGCCTTTTCCATCAATAAACACCGCTAAGTTACAAAAGCTCAAATATCCACATTAAATCAATGTGTTACAGTCAGATTTGGCAGAATTTAAGGGTTATGCATATTTATGCAAATTAGGCAAAGAATATTTAAATGCTTCAGTATGCAAATTTGTTCATTTTTTACAGCATTCTGAAACTTTTGACGTATTACACGTCTTTCTACCACTAACCATTGCTGAGTTATCAACGCTCAAATGGGTCCGATTTTTTTGGCCCACCATGTATATATTTGACTCAGAAGTCTGTCGGTAAAACATACGTTCTTTAATTGCTCATATTAGTTTCACAATTTTAATAGCTCAATCTGCAACAAGCTCACATGAGTAAGGAAAGAAAGGCTTTACCGATGTATAGATTGTGAAATATTGTAGTGTATTCTGATTACTTGTAAAATGCCTCTTCTAATTTGCTGACTGTGTATACATTTCGGTGCAGAACGATGGCGCAAAATATTCCGGTCATCGCCATTCTCAGTCCACTGATAAGAATCGCCATGAAGATGATCGCCATGTGATAACTAACCATGTCAGCTCGATCGACCGGCCTAAAGAAGTCAGTGACGCCGAACACCACCGTCGTAGAAGTGAGTCTGGTGAGAAGTATGTAGCATACAGGTCAACTCAGCCCGGCAATCCCTTGCTGGAGAAGTACGCCTTGGCTCAGAGCAATGGTGATGGTCCATTGGCTGGTGACGAACCTATTCCGAAACATCGTGGTGGAAAGAACCGGGGATCGGCAGCCAATTGCGGCACTGGTGACGGAAGCCGACTGATGGAGGTGGACCGCTTCAGTCATAATGATTATGTTTCCAAGGCGAGTCGGCGACGACGTTACAACAGCATTGACAGTGATGATGATGGTGACAGATTCATCGATGGTCATTGTAATCGTTTGTGTGGCCGACGACCGAGCCGTGAGGAGCATAGCTGCAGTCACGGTCGTCACGATACTTGTCACTGTGATAAGGGGAAGAGTGGCAGATGGCATCGTAAGCACTCGACTTACAGCCACAGTCGTTCCCGTAGCGGGTCACGTCATTGCCGTAATGATTACCACTCTTCACACCATAGGCACCATTGTCAGCATTGATATGGGTGGGGGCAGCTTGATAATCTGAAGATTCGATAGTCCAAAAGTTTTAGGGTTTTTACGCGCAACAGCAGCGTCTTAGCCATCGCTCTTCTGTCTCTCTGTTCCTCTGTTACAGGGGTAGATCACTCGAAAATGGTGCAAGCTAGGATCACCAAATCTTTATCGTCGGCTGCCTGGAAGACTCTAGTTTTAGGAACCGTAAAGCTTTTTCATAAGTTCAAAAGGGGTCACCCCGAACGATTGTGCTAAATGAGAGGGGGTAGGGAAACTTTGCGATATCCAGCCAATACAGCGTTGGCTGAGCGAGGCACGTCATGCCCTCTGGTGAGTACGAGTAAAACACTAGCCGCCAGTCATCTGGCGGCCTCTGGTGACTGACTTAGGCTGCGTTCGCACAGACACGAGTACGAGTCCGGGTTTCTGTTTACAGCTCGTAGAAGCTTCACTCGTACGAGTGGAGTGTTCACGGTCACTTGTACAAGCACATAACTAAACGCGTGTCGGCCATATTGAATTAAATCGAATCGAGGAAATGGTTCGCGAATAAACAACAATATTCCACTACAAAGTTACTATTTTTACAAACCGCACATCTCTAACGATGAACAATTTTACGATGACGTCAGTCGTGACGTCAAATATGCGCTACAGCTTTTGTACATTATATTAATGCTATTTACGGGTAGTTAACTTTCTACGAGTTGGATAAAAACACGACCTGCACAGAAACTACTCGTACAAGTGAAATTTACAGGTAACCCGTACTCGTACGTATGTGAACGGCCGCCATTGAAATACATGCAAACTCGTGTTTGCCGGAACTCGTATACGGGGTACCCGTACAGTACTCGTGTCTGTGTGAACGCAGCCTAAGGCCGGCCATGAATTTCATAGTCTCTGCGACGTGTGCCGGCTCATGGTGGCAATTGGTACCACGTACTACTACAACCTCTCCCAAACTCTTTGCATGCATTCATTTCACTAGCAAAGTAACCCACACATAGGGCGGGTACTTTGCTAGTCACTATAACTGGAAATTCTCTTTATAGCTCAAAATGCACCACAAACCATTTGGTGGTCAGGCTCCACATGGACTCAGTGGGGAAGCTTGCGGCACATGTTACACCTCTTCGCTGGACCCTGGAAAGGGGAGCAGATTGGGAGGCAAGGGGGTGATGATGATAGTCTTTATGAAAGCAATCAACAGAAACACCACTGTAGACACAATGCAGAACATACTGACATGCTAAAAAAACTAAAAATAGTCTTTGTACAATACACGGTACATAAAATTGCACTCATCAGTATTATTTATTTTAGAGGGAAGTTCATAGTTATGCAGTCGCAGACGTGTGCAGTATGGTGTACTGCACTCAGGTGGTAAGAGTGGTCGTAGAGGATGAGTAGGTAATGTATTTGATAGAGCGAAAGATGAAGGAAAAGAGGGTTGGGAGAAAGGGAACAAAGGAGAAGGGAAATGGCCCTATAACTGTTCAGCAGAGGGCCCCCAAATTACTCAACCTGGCCCTGTTTTAGGCACTATGTATGAAGTGACTATTGTTATCATGTGAATTAGGTAACGGCAGTGCGTGGAGATCGGGTGTGCTGGCTGCAACATGAAGACGATCATTACAGCTCCAGCATCTGCAAACTGATTCGTTGCGTTGACGACTTGTTTCTGCAACTCCGAGGTCATTTGGGGTCGTGCTACATCTCCAGTAGGTCAAAGGTCGGTGCCACCAGAAACTTACCAATCAATGACCCATGTGCATCTTGTTTTCTGTGTGTTTGTCCTCGTTGGTTCTTAACTCGACAAACAAGACTGAAAACTACAATTCATGTCAACCTAAGAATGTTCCCAGGGCAGGAGTAACCAGTGTGCCAGTTTTCAGCTTTAATGTGAAAAGGTTATGGCTCCTGGGTGTCAGACGCGAGGTTAATGATTCACAATCGTGGTGTGTACATGGTGTAGTAATCTGATTTACTGTTGACAACTGAGAGGCTCGGCAACTAGATGTATACTGGGTGGCGCTAAAAAATGTCCCAAAATTTGCGTATATATAACGGCGTGCATACTTTATGGAGATAAATTTCCCTTTGCGCATTTGTAGACTAATGTGTACTCATACTCAGTTATAAATTTCAATGACTTCGCTAATGACACCACTGAATACCGCTTAATGACGTGAGACAAGTTAAAAATCTAATTATGTAAAGACAATGTTCTATCACACCGCATCAAAGCAACTCAAAATTTTCTTCAACACAGCATGCCAGATTTTATCAGCTCACAAGAATGGACATCGCATTCAACAGATTTGAATCCCACTACATTATTCACTATATTCAGTTAGGGATATCTTGCAAGAACTTGTCTATGAAGGAAGGCATGAGCCGTTTGCGAACCTCAAAGGTCAGAATGTTATCACAGACACATGGCATGACGTCGACATCAGACAGCCAGAATCAGAAAAGCCGTACTGCAGTGGAAAAAGCATCTATCAGCAGTGGCAAATGAGAATGGAGGACCTATTTAGCACATTTTCTGCTGATCATTTGACTAGTGATTCGGCTTATTGTGACGTTTTGGCATAGCCTGCGCACAAGCGGCAACGCAAATGATGAGCCGCTTACAAAAATTGCTTTATGGCATGTGATGCTATTTTGTTTGTATCACGGCTAATACAGAAGTGTTTTAGGTGAAAATTCCTTTACATATTCAGAGATGTTTAATCATTACATATATGCTTTTGCACTGATTCATTTCGACCACTCGGCTGAATAATGGATGCAAATGTTCGGGACGTTTTTTTGCACCACCCAGTATTTAGTTATTTATGTATGTTATAAAGTGCACACAGCTATAGTTTATGTTGCATTACGTCTATTCATGCATGGCATAAGGTCACACCATATTTCACAGTATGTTGTTTAACAGGCTGTTGTTTGGTCGTTGGTGACCATTAAAACACTACAGCTGTTGGTTATATTTCTGTGTGTAAATATTTATCAGTTTGTTGTTATTTTGAGAATGACACCTGATAACGCAGCTGAAGACACAAGTCATGATGATGATGATGAACCAATGAAGTTAATGTTTTCCTGCACTTAGGCTGCGTTCAAATAAACACAGAGTACGAGTCCGGCACTGTACGGGTTCCCATATACCAGTTCCGGCAAACACGAGTTTGCGTGTATTTCAATGGCAGCCGTTCACATACATACGAGTACGGGTTACCTGTAAATTTCACTCGTATGAGTAGTTTTTGTGCAAGTCATGTTTTTATCCAACTCGTAGAAAGTAAACTACTCGTAAATAGCATTAATATAATTTATAAAAACCCTGGTGCATATCTGACGTCAGACACGTTCTGACGTCATCTTAAAGTTGTTCATTGTTAGAGATGTGTGGTTTGCAAAATAGTAACTTTGTAGTGGAATATTGTTGTTTTAATGGCAAAGTATTTCTTTGATTCGATTTTATTCAATATGGCTGACACGCATTTAGTTACGTGCTTGTACAAGTGACCGTGAATGCTCCACTCGTATGAATGAAGCTTCTGCTTGTTGTAAACCGAAACCCGGACTCATACTCGTGTCTGTGTGAACGCAATTTTGACAATTTTGGGCTATATCTGAAATGTATTTTGTTTTGCTGTATAGGTAATGCTTGCCTGTTATCCGGGTCAAGGTCGTTGCTATAGGCGACATGTTGACAATCCTAACCAAGACGGACGTGCAATCACAGCCATTTATTACATCAACAAGGGCTGGGTCTCACAGGTGAACTTACTGTGTGATAGAAAGTGATATAAATGTAAAAGGTAATGTCTAGCACTGCTTGTATGAGTTATACTGGTGATGAGTAATGTCTACAGTTTTTCGCAGGCCGCCGAATAGCATGCTGCATTGCGGAATTTTTGGTAAATGCTGCGGAGTTCTGTGGTGCCATGGCAGTGACACGGTGCTGCAGTTACTTCCTGTTTGCATTAGACTGCAGACAAATTGCGCTGAATATGCACAACATTTTGTGTGTACTTTGACATTTTCCTTGCATTTATCATCATGAAAGTCGTTCAGTAATGCAATACATTAGGCCTATTGCTGACTAAATTTTGATAAAATTATGACATTGTAGCATTGTATATGTGTGTGAAGTGAATGTGTTACAAAAGAGCATCCTTACTGAACAACGAAGCTGTGCTACAGAATGCCACAGAAAATGCAAATTCCTGCTGTGGGGAAACCACATCACATTTTTTGTCACAAAAAATTGCGGGTCCTAGTGATGTGAAGTGCTTTGCAATGTCGAAAGTGGCAGTTGATCGGCATGACCTAATGATGCGACCATTCATTGTCTGTGCCACCGAACAATTGGACCTGCAGTGCAACGTGCAAGATGGCCTTCTGTCAGGTCAACTCAGCCTTCTATCCCTCCATGGTAGGTAAATCAAGTACCGGTCACCAGCCTGCCTTGCTGGGGTTGAAGTGGGCCAGGGGTGGCAGGTGACGCTGTGTGATATCATTATGACAAGTTATGCTACGTAGCTCTGAGATTATGAGGTCAACAGCTATGCATTTGTGAAACCTTCATGTCAGTGTGTCTAATCAACTTGCTGTCTGTCTTTGTCACAGAGAGATGGTGGTATACTGCGAATGTTTCCCAGTCAGCTGCCCGACAACTCGGTTGACGTTGAACCACTGTTTGATCGTCTTGTCTTTTTTTGGTCTGATGCAAGAACGCCCCACGAGGTTCAGCCAGCATTTCGAGACAGGTCTCTTTTACTGCTGTAGTTGTAGTAGTAGTAGTAGTATTAGTAGTACCATAGTAGTTTGTTGGTAATTTTGGTATTGTTTTTTGGTCGGACAAGTCCACGGGTTATAAGTGCAACATTTAGAGAACATTTTTTTCTGTGCTGTTTTTAGTATGCCCGTCAGATTTCCTGTGATCAGGTCTAGAGCTTAATGACTGTTAATGTTTGTAAAGAATTTTAACTCTGGAGTTTGGCACTTTTTTGACAGTATTTTTTTGTGACATGGTTCATGTGGTCGGGGGAAGTCGGATTGTCAGGGAATGTAAAAGTACCAGAATGCAAAAGTTAACAAAGGTGCAGAAAAAATTTTTTAACTGTTTTACACAGAATTCGTACAACAGTTCAAGAATTTGTTTCTGCTCGTTTTGCTCACAGATTATTTGTACCTCTACTTTTAAATTAGTTTTATCGCCCTTGTTTGTAGTGTGATTGCATGCAATTGGTAACTGACACTGGTATTTTGCATGAACAAATTAGTCAGAGAAAACGATTTTATTTTGTCCCGGAAAGTTGGGGAAAACGAATTCTGCAGAGTAATAGGAACCATGTTGTGATAAACGTTTGGGTTGGCAGTAACACACTAAATTTTTGCATCAGTTTAGCAGTAGTGAATGATCTTATTATGGGGCCGTCCTTCCTAGAAGGAGGTTCTATTATGTATCGATGCTGTCCGTCTGTCTGTCTGTCCGTCCCGTGCCTCCACCTACAGAAAAAACGAAAAGGCCTACGAATACCAAACTTGGTAGGAAGGATCGCTGGGACACGAGCAACCCGTGGACCAATTTCGAGGTCAAAGGGTCACAGGACACGGTAGTTGTGTCAACATAAGCCTAATTATCACACCCAGTAACGCGGGGTATAGCACAAGTGCAAGCGGAACGCTACTCTGCCATCGCGAACGATTCACCGGGTCTAAATGATTCAAGAGATGGCAGCACTTGATGTCGCCGTGTGGTAGCACGCACGTAGTCAACTGCAAGGACGGCCCCATAGCGGGCAGCCTCTCAACGGCTGCACACTCTTGTTGTACATGGTATTGTTCAGAGCTGGCATTTTTTGGTCAGTAAAATGCATTATGCTTGGTATTTTCTGCAAAAAGAGTTGGCAACCTGATGCACTGATGGAATTCGCTACTGACTAAAACAGTGTAAGGCTATATTGCACTATACTGTACTCTACTAGAATGAACAGTCTAGTGTGTTTTGGTGTTTACAGGTTTGCGGTGACGGTGTGGTACTTTAACGATGTTGAACGGCAACAGGCAAGACGCAGATACGCGCTGCAAGGTATCAGCGAATACCTCTAACGTTAGTATCTTATTCAAGTACAGTTTACCTATTTGTTTTGCGTAGAGCAGTGGTCATTATTTTGATATTTGTTTGATGTGTTATTTATCAGTATTTAATGACAAATGCAAGATTGGGAGTTCATAGGGGTTCAGGTCAAATGGTAATGGGGACTTAAGTCCTCCACTGGAATCAAGGGGCTGTTCAGGTTGCCCATGTAGGGGTCTGGGGAGATGACGATGAAGACAGCAAAATATGAAGGTCGTTCAATAAATTCCAGGACTGTTCTTCTCAGTAAGCACACAGTGACACTTGAAAAAAAAAATTATTATGAAGTTGTAGGGCCAGTATTGTACATTACTTACCGTGGTTTCATTTATGACGTCCTGCTGTGAGGTCATTATTATTAAGATTCAAATGATGGGCATTGACGTTTGGCATGGTCAGTGAATAATCATGAAATTTTTTAGTCGCAGAAGGCGTAGAAAGTGCTGAAATTTATTGCAGATTATCTGCTATGTTTAGCAGTGACACTTTGAGAGTATTCGAATAGTTTTCCCGTTTTTGCAGCGACATTGAGTTTAAGAACGATGAAGACGTTGAACAGCATGCGTTTGGAAATTTCTACACGGTGCTAACAAAAACTTAATGCTACGGGTTCAGGCCGACTTGTAGCACTTGGTACAATTTGGTCTGTGTGGGTAAGTATAGGGAGTCAGATGATGGATGTGCCACAGAAACACTTGACAGATGTGTTGTAGTGGTTGTTGTAGTATTACTGGTAGTAGTCGTGGTATTGGCTTGATGGCCTAATGGTTAGGGCATAGGATTCATGGCCAAGAGGTCTCTGGTTCGACTTATGGCTAAGCAAGTTGTTCACAACTACATGTCTGTGTAGGCGCATGTGGTCTAGTGGTTAGTGTTGACTCGTAACTTTCAGGTTGTAGTTCAATTCTCACTGCCGGTCATTTGCAAGCAACTTGAGCAAGTTGCCAACCTACTGTGTTCTCAGGCCAACTCGATCTCCTACCCTCAATCGGATGGGAAATATGGCTACGGGTTGAAGGCCTAGTGTGCAAACCATGGGTCCAGTTCTTTGGCTAGGCAGGCAATGAATGGCCACATAGTGCGCTGCGGTATTATTAGCCTGCCATCCAATCAGCTGTCCTTTCCAAGATTGTGAAGCACCTCTGGTCACAAGTCTGACTCGTGTAAGAAGTGCTAGCAAGTACCAAACCTTTATTTTCTACCTTTAGTACGACTAGTACAAGTTAGACATGTGCTTGTGTATAACTGCAGGGAGTCAGACAGTGGATCTGTCCGGTCTTGCTTCAGTCGTTCTCTCCAGCGACAGTGGTAGTTGCTGATTATGAGGAACATTGTCAACATCAACAACTGCGATGTTGTTTATATAGGGTATCATTATACACTGTGTTTCAAAAAAACGGGCACCCTTTTTATTTCTTTCATAATTCACTCAAATGATGATCAATTTACA
>Ga0209671_1003125_pt1 | contig 15723 bp, 11 predicted proteins | sample WorMetHERISLAND2_2_FD_187401 | JGI IMG/M metagenome (GOLD analysis project Ga0209671, IMG submission 187401) | Marine gutless worms symbiont microbial communities from Max Planck institute for Marine Microbiology, Germany - Olavius geniculatus... | ecosystem: Host-associated > Annelida >...
ATGCCTGCACCATATATATGGTGCAGGCATAAATAGCACCTAATTGAACCACTTCTGCCGAAAGCTGCTGTGGCTGAGCAGGCAACGTAACGTACCTGCTGCCTGAAAGGTCTCGGGTTCGAATCCTACTTCTTGCAACTTTTTTCTCTTTGCTGCTGTAATTAATTTTTTTCAATGTAATAAATGTCAGACTTGGGGTTGAATGTTGGCAAAAAAAATAAAGTGAGCGTAGTGAACTTCAGTTCTTCTGACAATATTTACCCCCAAGTCGGACATTTATTACATAAAAAAAAATTAATTATGAATCTTGCATTTTCCCACATTTTAGGGTTAGTGTCAGTTAGGGTTAAGACCAGTGGTTAGGGTTTGTGCCAGTGTTCATTCATTTATAAAAAATTGTACGAAATTGTTTGGCACAGATAAGACGGGGTGCTGGCGTGAGGCGCTTGTGAATCCCAGATGTGAATGTCCACCTATGTCGTGTTTCACTTATCAACTAAGTGATGTCGATTAAGCACATAAATACTCCACATAAATGGACTAAGAAGTTTCCTATGCAAAGCTGAGCTGAGGCTGACCAGTGGTGCCGATATGATCAACAAGATCCTGAAACTCAGCGGGAACGTCAGCCTGCTTCCAATGCTCATTGTCAAGAATCAAGCTAAACAAACAAACACACAACATTACTGACAGCCAATCAACAACAAGCAGACATTGCACACAGTCAGTGACTGTCACGCAAATCCCCTTACTGTACCTGCTGTTGATCAGAAACCCCCACAGTAGCGCGCAGCACACACCTGTACCCAGTGCACTGGCCAAGTCACTTGACTGAGGTGCAAAGCACAACTCAGACGAGGCATATGCTACGTGCAGGCACCTGTGTTAAAACACGTCTAGCACCTGTAGAAGTAACGACATGTGGCTTTGGCTGTGGAAATAGACAGTTATAATAATGTGCTGTAACATTTTCCGTTATGCATGCAGGATAGACAGGAAATGTCAACGAATGCTTTGAGTTGCTGCTGCCTGTATAACCTGAATGTTGCTTGAGTTTGCTCCATATTGTTCTGGTTCTGTGACAACACCGCAAGAGGATTGACTGTAATCTGATTGTTGGAAAGCGTGAAATTGTGAACTGAGTCGACACCAAATCCCTGCAGAACTACATCGCCGGGTTTTATTGTTTGGAATGCATCTTATTATTTTTTTAAACATTGCACTCTTTTTTTGGTGTGACTATTTCTGGTTATTCGTTTGCGCTTTACTTTGTTTGCTTTTGTTTGATGCGCACAATATACGTTTATTCTACATTGTGTCTAATTACCTAACACTTAAGGCCAGGACCAAAACTGAGACCGCAGGCCTCGAGATAAAAATTAAAAACAAAAACCGCAAACCAGGAACAAAAACAGATGACTCCAAAGCATAAACTTTCACAATATTACTGCATAAAAATGTGCAATCATTTACCAGTTTAAGCTAAAACAGTAATCATGTAACACATCAAGATCAACTATGGACCAGCAGACTTCCGATGAGACCAAAATGCAAAACCAAAATAAAAACCTCACGACCAAAGTCCACAATGTTTGGCTTTCAAATTACACCTCAACATATGATACACATATATCAGAAAAAAATCAGTAGTCACGCACAAAAATTTTGTACACTGTCTTCAGAAAAAACACCCACTCACATTTTCTTTTTCTTCTTTGTGGAAAATGAATAAATTTTCACAAAATTTCCAGGGAATGTTTAGAATAAAATAAGCATTCCAACAGTGGAAAAGTTAAATATTATTTTGCTACCAATGATGGCATGCTGACGTCATATTTCCATGTTTGTAAATTATGAGTTTTACCACTGAAGACAGACATTTGATGAAATGTTAAAACACATAAATTAATCATCGTGTTGACTGAAACTAAAAATATGCTAATCTGTCACACAGTTTTCCATTGCGAACTGTTCCTGTGTTTATCTTCCTGCCTCAGTGCGAGATTCTCAACACTGTTGATGATAGCAAACATATGCGCACTGCGTCACTGCGTGGATGACCACCTGCCCGCTATCAGTCAAACAGCTTGATACCGTTGGTCATGTCAATTTTGTTATTTAAAAGTTTAATTCCATCAATATTCAACTGTCCGTCTGTTGCCCAGAAACATTTTGCACAAACTTGTGGCTCCATAACCCTTGCTGACTCACAAACATTTTATCACATGTGTGTCTTCAATGGTAAAACCCACAATTTGCAAACATGGAAATATGACGTCAGCATGACGTCACTGGCAGAAAAATATCTAACTTTTCTGCTGGTAAAATACTTGTTTCCTTCTAAACATTCCCTGAAAATATGGTAAAAAAAATCTAAACATTATCCACGGAGACATAAAAGAAAACGTGAGTGGGTGTTTTTTTCTGAATACAATGTACATATAAGATAATAATAAGTCCAGCATTACCTCAGTTTTGTTTTGTGTTCCTCGTGAAATCGGCCAATATATTTGTGTGCCTATATTAACACACACGAAACAATACAAACCAGTTAGCTGTACTTGATATGACTACAAAAGAACTTCTGACTGTTGTTACACCAGCCAGATTACTTCAGTCATGCCAGGCTAGTGCGTGCACGTAACTAATACAATAAAGTTGAAACCGTAAAGTGTATAGAAATTTCTCACATCAGCAAAAAATCTGTAAGTTACACATTTAACACATTGCAAAAAAAATACATAGTGCAGTGGTGCAAAACATCGCATTGCCTGGCCTTCAAGCCATATCCAGATAGCAATGGCTTATTATCCAGCCAACAATGTCCAACAAAAAACATCCCAAACTACAATATATAAAATTATATACGTTGTAAATGATTAACTTACTATCTTGCATTTTAAATTGTCTTCAAATGGTGCATACCTTCAACAAGAAATCTGAGCTAATGCTCATGATATGTAGAGAGCCTATAGCAGTTCCTCTTTGCAGGTAGTCTTAGTCTACTCCATCCATTCCATCGCAATTCAATCTTTTGAAGCCAAGAATTGCAAAAAAAAAATCACTAAAACCTCCTATTTCAGAGGTTCAAGTTCATTCAAGGTCAACGTTTTTATACCATTAAAAACACACGACCAGTGCTTGTTACGATATGCAGCCTGTTTATGCCTATCCGCAACCGCTTTCACGCTAGACAAGCCAATAGCTGAAAAATAACCACGTTCTAGGGCGGGGGTAACCCTCTTTGACACCCTCGTGCGCAGGCCTCCTTGAACGTAGTGGGCTGGAACTTCAGACTGCTAAAATCTACATTCAATGGCAAAAATCTCATACGCAGGTTGTCTTGGTTGATCTCCAGCAATTTCAGTACGATTCACTCTTGAAATGTGTGTTGCAGCACAAAATTGCAAAAAAATCACTAAAACCCCCTATTTTGAGGATTCAAGGCCATTCAAAGTCATTGATGTTGACATTTCTAAGAAGCTCGTGCCAGTGCTTGCTGTGATGAGCAGCATGTGTGTACGTATCTGCAACCATTTTCACGATAGACAAGCCAATAGTGATAAAAGAACATCTTTTTTAGAGGGGGTGTCCCCCTTTCGCCCCCTCATTCATGCAAACCCTTTTAACCCAGCAGCGTAAAATTTTGTCATGAAATACTAGAGTCTCTAAGGGATGGTTTCTGGATCTTTTAGTTAACTGATCAGTTAGTAAACCGTCTGTTAATTGTAACCTGTTAGTTAAGTTTGTGCACATTTCTGAACAAAACCTCAACTGGCCATTAGCTAACTGAATGGAAAACTATAGTTGCTTAGCAACGATGCGCACAGCGCTAATCATTTCCGCCTAGCGCAGGCGGGCGTCATGAATATTAATGAGCGCAAGCACTCGTCAGCCAGCCCACGAACCAGCCAAGCTATTGCGGACAGCCATTTTGTCCATTCACAAATTTTGTAGTAAAATTTGTAGCAGCAAACGTCTCCTCGTGCGTTTTGAAAACACTGCTATACGGCAACATCGTTTTATAGTATCACATTCTTCAATTAACTGCTTGCAAAATGGTACAAAAGTTGCGTTAAACACAATAACTACGATCGGCGGTTAGCTAACTGGCCGATTTCTGCCAGTTAAATTTTTGGCCATTTTGACCGTTGGTTAGTGCAACGGGAAATGCAAGTTATGCAAATCTGTCAGTTAACACTAACTTGACCGGCCATTTAAGATCCAGAAACCCGCCCTAAGCTGTCATAATATAGTGAAAACCCGAACTCTCAGTCTCACCTGGGCTTCAATCGGTACTGGGATGTAACGGACAGATAAACGGATGGACAGAATTACCATAGCTAATATGCGCTATAGCTATGCTAGCTCTCGCGCGTAACAAATTCAAGTGGGAACACCACTGCGCTCAACAATGTTTCCGAAGCCAGTACTTGAAATAAGTTGCATCCTGACTTTTTAAACCAGTCTTATAGTAGTTAGTATAATACATCAGCAAAGAGCAGTGGATTAATGACCTGGTTTTGTACAGTGGCACGCAGGGCTGTGCAGCGTCGACCAGAAACCTGTTCAGTTGACGTAACAAAATCATCGACTGTTTGAGACAGGCGAACAAACTCATTAGATGTTAATCGCTCCAAAAACCCATCCTGCAGAATAAAACATTTATTCGTTCACAAATCGGTAATAACAATTTAAATATCAGCAAAAACATCAAAATCTCTGTGATTACGCGTGAAAATCGTTTGGAATCCAAGCAGGTTCAGGGAGTGGTGCTGTCATCCATTTGTACATCTGCAGCGAGATACACACCATGATACACTGACAGAACAGAGATGACAAAAGAGTGTAATCTACACCATGTCTGTCTACCTAGCCATGCACAGCCTGGATAACCTGGACTGATTAACACCATCAACGACAGCTAACCAACACAAAGCTATTAGTGTACTTACCGTAAGTACTTACTACCGTAAGTATTAAGTAGTCCAATGGACAACATGTTTGATGATCAAAATCAAAGCCCATAAGCAAAGCTGTTTATGACACCGATGAAAAAGTAAAGTCTCACCCAAGTCAAAAGGCCCACATTGCAGTGCTGATCTCTGTACGTTTAGCCCTCAGCCAGACACCAGCTTACACTGCAAGACTGTAGACACAGAACTAGTGCAGTTTGTGCTTTGCCCGTCTGCCATTTAAAAAGGAGTGCTATTACATGAATATTTAATGTTTATGCAAATATTCATCATAAAAATCCACTAAGTGTTGTTTGTAGCTAAGTTATAATAAGCAACAGAATGAAATCAGCACCTTGCTGCGAGCAACCAGCAACTTGTGGCATCGATCGTGAGCTTGATCAGAGATGGAACACAGCATCTCATGCAGCAGACCGCTCACTCTCAGATATTCACCCTGAGACAAAACCTGCTCCGCTGTATCATTCGCTCTAAAACATACACAGTACAGAAAAACTGCATACAGCCTTCACTGCAGCTGAATCCAAAGATCTGTTCTAACTATCTCTACTCTGTAGAACTAGAGCTATTAATTTATCTATTTTAACACTTAGTACGTAATACTCTATAATATCTATTACTACATCAGAACAAACGCTGTGCTATCATATGTTTTATCATGAATATGCACTAACTACTGAATTAATACAAAACGAAGCTAGTTGCAACAAACAGACTTGTTATTTTTGGCAGTAAAACAACTAATGAGCCTGAAAAAACCATATACAGAACAACAAATTTAATCCACAAAAAACTGTGCAGTGAGCCTGGCAATGACATATTCAAAAACTTAATAATTAGTGCAAATGCAGAGCAAAGAATCATGCAATGTGTAATATGTAACTCATTAGTACATCATCATTTAACAGACTATGTTTAAGGATTGATCCAAGTGAGACAGCATCCCAGCAGAGAAACTCTTACCGAATAACAAAACAGTTCTGCCTTACAAGCTGGAATTCACATCTGTCGCCAAATCAACAAATTCAATGCGTGCTAAAGAAAAAAGTGCTGTCATGTAAACATACAAAGTGATTCGTCGTTCAATGTTCTGCTTCCATTCCAAGTCGATGCCGTCAGCTGTCACTGTGTCGGCGGCATCTGTCGACTGTCGGACAGATGGTAACGGACACTCAATGTCAACTGCATCAGGCTCACATGATGACTTAACCACGTCATGAACTATCACCGTAAATGACTACAGCACAAAGTCATATATAACATAAACAATCAAAATTACAGATTTTAATAGCACTGTGCATTTACATTCATTCGGGTTGTCCACAGTTTTGGGCCAAAAAAAATTCAAGACTTTTCAAAGAATTTCAGGTACTTTTTCCAAACCCATTCCAGTAGTATTTTACTATGTCATGTGGTTTTTGGCATCATATGAAAAGAATTTTCACATCCTGGTCACGATAATTCTGAGCGACTGAAATTCAATGACTTTCAAGACCCTCTGGCATCAAATTCCACAACTATCATAACCCACTTTGGTTTTCAACAACTTTAAAGAACGTGAAAAAACAGAAAATATTTTTGAAGAACTTTCAATAACTTTCAAGCACCTGTGGCCACCATGTCCATTACGTGCATAACATATAACCACCAACGTAATGAGATCACAATCTGGACAACTTAATGGACAAACCCATAGCTCAAGCCCAAGACTGAGGCTGCCAGCCAGTTTGCAGGATCAAGACCGAGACCAAAAACTTTAAGACAAAGACTAAAATCTAAGACCATCGAAACCAAGACTGGGGATTTCCGACTTGGATAATAGCTTCATTAAATTGATGCACAAAAGTACCATCATTTAGCATTTTGGCCAGTAAGCTTCAATCAAATGTAAACAAACCGAAAATGCATCAAGCGTAATCAATCATCCATTGCTACTTTTAGGTCCGATTTTTCCATCGCCAATCAAATCAAATTTGATCTCCAATTTACTGATCTCCGATTAACTTGATGTTCAGAATTGATCGTCGATCAACTGTGTTTCGTTTTTCCATGCATTTTCGATCTCCAATTATGTGATCGGCGATTAGCTGATCCGCCGTCAACTGAGCCTACTTTATGCCAATCTGATTGGCTGACAGTGACCTCAATTTGCAGTGTTGTGCTAAATTACCCAGCATGCACTGTGAGTGGACGCCATAGGCAGTAAATGTCATCATAGCAATGATATCAACGATATCGTCCATTGTCTGCTGTCAATACAAGAGGGTCTATCAATTGATCAGTACTGATTGATCGCCATGCCTGGAACTTTATTTTAATACATGAACTGCCGTTCTGACCAGCGAAGTGAAGCAATGTTTCTGGTGCGAATAAGCAACGAACTGCAGATCGCCACGTTTAATCGTCAATTATCTGCCTTGAACGGTCAATATTCGGCCATCAACTTGATGGGAGATTTGATGGACGATCAGTCGCAAACTGGCGATAGAAAAACCGTTAATAAGATGATCTCATATCAAGTCCCAAAGATGATCGAAAATCAATTTGATCGGCCATCAAATGTGCATGGAAAAACTGGACCTTAGTAAATCTGGCAAAGACAATTTATCCGCAATGCATACTCTGCACAGTACAGGTGAGTACTCAACAGAGACCAGAGTAAGAAGATGCCAGCACATTCTAAACACTGAAAATATCAAAATATCAACCTGATGATTATAAGACTAATTCAGCAGTGTGATTTTCAGCAGGCACTACAGATCCATTGGCTTATGTTAGTTACATCTTGGGCATTTAAAGCTTTACAGACGAGCATTAAGAATCTCATCAAAAAGCTCATGCTCGCACAACCAAACTCTCTACATGCATTAATGTATATTAAATGCCAAAAAGCAACATTAAACTTGACATACCCGAACACGACCAAGAATAACGAGCAGATTCGAAAACAGAGTGATAACAAGCTTCATCCAATCAGTGTAATTCAACATCCGCATCTGATTCGCCAACCTATAACCAGCAAACATTAACAACTGATTGCACCAGTGACACAAATAATGTCAAAATAGCTAAAGCATCTAAATTCGAAAAAGTTAAAAAAACTGCTAGTTAAATCTATATGCATACAGTGTATACATAGTTCATTTTAATACAAGACAGTTATTTTATGCAGTTATGACTGTTTATGGCCTATTGTAACATCAGATATGACATAGGGTTGGAAATATGTTTGATACAGATAGACACAAGAATCAAACAGCTTATCACAGATTTAACTCCCAATATATAACATTATAACAAAATCATGATATCAATGACCAATTGGTGACTATGAGAGGTACAGTAGCATATCGGTGTATCTTAGTAAGAACACAAATTATTTATTGACTGTTACACTCACTGGCATGATGACAGTCTTTTTTGTTAAGCAGATTTAATGTAGAAAGCGTATTGTGTTTTTCTTTAACATTGTCTGTCTGTCTGTCTGTCTGTCCGAGCAGCAAAATTTGCATGCGACTAAGCTTACACTGTCGCTCTTAGTCCAATGCTGCTGCTACTGCTGTTGTGGCCAAACAGTAAGTTGTAATAACGACCACAATATGCATAGAGCGCAAAAGTCTCTAAGCTAAGAGCTTGTTTAGGATAGCAATCATACATAATGATGATGATGAAGGACAAATAAACTTTAGCGTGGCGTTAAGTCCGAAGACTACAAGGACACGTAACAATAAGCTTAAACAGTGTAGTCACGTAATAGTAGTCAGTGCAATGAGACGTTCTTAGTCATGTCCGTAAGACCGGGCAAAAAGTTCAGTTTTCAGTCTGCAGCAGAAAACTTGCAACGACGGCGATGACCGGACTGACTCCGGCAAACTGTTCTAGACCGATGCAGCAGTCGCTGGAAAGGTGCGGTCGCCAATGGTAGAACGCACCGTGCGTGGAGCGACCAGTGCCGATTTAGTCGAAGAGCGCAGTCGTCGACGTGCATTGAGGTGTGACACGCGCTGAAGATCTGAAGCCAGGTAGCCAGGTGCACAGCCGTGGAGGCAGCGATACACTAGCACTGCCAGCCAGAACGCAACGCGTTCTGGCATCCGAAGCCAGTGCAATCTGCGCAGTAATGGCTGAATGTGGTCCTGACGACAAGCATTGAAGATCAGCCATGCAGCGGCGTTCTGCACAGACTGAAGCCTGTCCATTAGTTGCTTTGGAATGCCGGCAAGAGTTGCGGAGCCGTAGTCAAGCCTGGAAAACACCAGCGCCACGATAAGCGACTGCATCACGTCGTTTGACACAGATCGTCGTATGCTTTGTAGTTGTCGAAGGGCAGCAAAACACTTCGAACATGTCTGACTGACTTGGATACATAACACAACAGTACATAAAGTGCCAGATAGCATCTGTTGCTCTGAGATTGGCCCCTATTAATGATTAAATTATACACATTTATAACCTTTTTACGCGTCACAGCAGCCACTGCTGTAGCGCATCTTAGCCATCGCAATTCTGTCCATCCGTCTGATCATCTGTTTGTCTGTCACATGGGTGGATCATTCAAAAACAGTGCAAGCTAGGATCACCAAATCTTCACTGTCGGCTGCCTGGAAGACTCTAGTTTCAGGATCCGTAAAGACTTTCCATAAATTCCACAGAGATCACCCCGAGCAGGGCACTAAATGAGAGAGGGTAGGAAAAATTTACAATTTTTGGCCAATAAGTCATCATATCTCAAAAACAGTGTGAAATAGGGCCTAGGTTACTATTAATCACTAATAGGAAGTCGTACATTGGCTTTTGGCTATTTTTGGCACTGAAATCAATGACCTTGGAAGACCCTGAATGCCAAAATAAGGGTTTTATTGACTTTTTTTGGCAATTTCGGGCTGTGACACACATTACAGGAGCGAATTGTGCTGAAATCACTACAGACAGATCAGTACAACCTGCATACAAAATTTTCGACGTAAAACATAGTTTTAAACGATCAAAGTCTAGACCCCATATGTTCAAAGTGGCCTGCACATGAGGCCATCAAAGATGGGTACCCCTAAAAGTCGTTATTTTACCACTGTCAGCTGCATGAGACAGGCTGTGCGCTCTGGTGAGTGTAAATAAAACGCTATAGATAGCAGCCTTCATAGATCATAATCATCGTGTCGGGAACGGTTAGCCTAGATTTTGTTTGCAGTGGGCCTTCAAACATGCATCGCTATAGCACATTCCCCTTTGCATTAGCTGGGCTTTCTTCTTGATTTTTTATATGTTTAACTACCGAAGCAGTGACATGTCACTTACCCAGAAGTCAGGCCATCTGATATGATGTCATCTGCTGAAGCAACTGCTTCAATTACAGTCTGTACAGCATAACAATTGTTCATTGTAAGTTCTCTATAAACCGACACCTAGACGACGTAGACATCCATAATAAAACAAACCGACATTCAGTTGTCTTGTTACGATAGAGAATGACATCTACAGTGTTTCAAAAAAGCAGTTAAAATTGTTTTTGTTGTCAAAACTATGCAGAACTATGTCAAATTTTCACCGATTTTAATATTTTTTTTTGGCAAGAAGATGGCTAAGACAATAGAATTATGTAAGAAGCACTCAATTTCCATTTCACCTAATTTATGTCAGCGCACTACCATGTAAAACCCATATGCTCCAATTTTGCATAATGATGAGCTGCTGTCTCCAGTAATTTAATTAATTGATTAATTAATTGCTTAATTAAGCACACAATAAGTGAAATGTACATCATTTGGCAAAATTGCAAGTTTGTATAACAACTCGCTTAAAAATTATCAGAGTTTATGCCCGAAGTGTCAGCAGCATACAAGGACACAATGGCTTAGATGCAACGCAACTGGCTGATGGCAGAATCAAAGGAAGACTTATCAAACTGCATTCACTCATCGATTAGACATGTTTTAAGCTCACCACTCAGCTATTCTGTTGTCCGCTTCTTTCACCTTAAAATATTAAATACCACAAAGTTAATAAATCACGTGGTGCTCTCCGTCGAACTGATGATACAAAGGTGAGCAATCGGATACAAAAAATTATCGTGAAATGTAACAATTTGGTGCATCTGTGTTTCACATAGTAGTGCGTTGACATAAATTAGGTGAGGTGGAAAATAAGTCCACCTTACATGTATTCTATCATATTGGCCATCTGTGTGCCAAGAATTATCAAAGTGAATGAAAATTTAACAAAGTTATGAGAAAAACAATTTTGACTGTTTTTTTAAACACAGTGGATTCATTTGAGACAAGCTGACCTAGCATAAATGTGAACAGCTCAAATGGCTGCTAAAGATATTTTTGTTCAGGAGTTGAAATCACAGCACATTGTAACTAACTGCAACTTTTTAACCTTACTTACTTACTTACTAATCATAGTTCGCAATAATTAATAAAGTTAAAAAAATTCACATCAAGTGAAAAACTGAGTGTTCTGTAGCAGTATGCATGCAACAATGATATAAAAAGGTATAACGATAAATCAATACCTGCTTAACAACGGCCTTCAGTGCAGTGCTTGCCTCCTCTTTATAAATATCTATAAACTCGTATTTGTGTTGCCGCAGCGTGCCCAATACAACCGTAACCAGACGCTCCTGCAAAAAAACAACAAAAACAACAAAATAATGCATAAATGTATAGTTTGGGAACGGCTGTTGGTTGATGGTTAAAGCAACAAACTCTCATCTGGGTAGAGCCAAGTCTGATGCCCAATGTTTGACTTACTTAGGGCACCGAAGAGCATCCCTGCTCCAAATAAGTCTCATGTGTCATGTGAAGATGCCTAGAACTTTAAATAAGAAAGCATACAATGTTAAGAGTAGGGTTTAACGTCCTGCCCGACGCAGTATAAATCATTTCGGGGATGGCCTTTGCAGGCAAAATTCCACAAACACATAATAACGAAACACAAAGTTTAACCTTTACAGAAACTTTAAAGTTTAACGTTTACGAAACACAAAAACGACCTAAATCTCAAAAATTGTAAGAACTGCTGATTATAATTGTGCATACGTAATGATAATAATTTTGGCAGTTCTAATAATCTTCCCTGTTATCCTCCAGACAGTCACCAATTTTCAGAATGCTGTCTATTGGAGGACAAGGGCAAAATTCACTAATGTGTCATTCAGTAAAAATACTGTCAAATAGTATACCAATTGTTCATTCATAATCCTTACGTACATCTACAACTTATTACTTCAAACAATACAATAAGTACACATTCTCCAAATGTTGACGGTTTTATAGCACCTGCATATTCAAGATAAAAGCAGACAAAAAAGCAAGAAAAAACACCCAAACTCATCACCAAAATAAAACATTATAAATGACTACATAAGCTGTCAGACCTCATCCGCCGGCGTCCGATGTTCTGTAACCGGTCGGTTGAGGTCGTGGGTAGAAAATCGCAGAAACTCTTCTTGCATCATGTTGTCAATCATCCGTTCTAGTTCTACAAGCTGCGAACTCAGATGCCTATCAGTTCACACATCCATCACTTACACCATGGCAAACTTCAATGGACTAGTTATGTAGTAAATAAGGACGAGTAACTGTAGACATAATAGCAACAATTAATAAGCAGTATGAAAATCGCTTCAATCTTCAGTCACCTTGAAGGCAAACTGCAAAAGTGTCTGCTTTGAAGTAATTCCAAATATACAAACACCATCAGGATAACAAAAAAATCTTAAAGAATAATAGAAAATAAGGACAACATTGTATGTGGCTTTTAAAAGTACTTATCAAAACGTTCATTATGAGACTTTCATACTATTAAATATATGACCATTATTTACACCTAATACATGTGTAATTTCAAAAATACACAAAAATGTACTCAGTACTGCAATGCATCTCTTTCTGCTATTGTGCTATAAATCAGCTTGGCAATAAAATCAAAAACAAGGTTTAAAACCGCAAGTCTCATGGGCAAAATGTATCGCGGTCAACACAGTAAAAATTTGTATGAACTAAAAAATACAGACTAGATGTACATCCTTCCGTATGCATAAACAGCAGTGTTAAAACAAAAAGTACAATATGTGTAGATAAACAAGAAGTTATCAATCCACACACACACACACCAGTTTCTCTCCAACGATACCTGAAGCTGTGTATGCCAGCCAGGTCACGTGTAAGAATGTCCTGTGTGGCAGTGATGAGGTCAAGTGCTCCGACATAGTCACTGGTAGCAAGCAACATCTGAATGTTTGGCTGCGTCTGCTGCACGGTCGCCATCAGCTTCAACTACATGCACAACGGATCAGCTACGTAGCAGTCTTGTAAAGAACACAACACACACCAAAGTCATTTGGCAAAAGGCGGAATTGCTGACCGATGCTGCCACCCAGTGGTGAATCGCAAATCATCTTTTTCGTATGTAAGAAGCAACTGAATGTTTTGGCTAGAAGTTTAACCCCCAAAATGCCCCTTTCCTTTGGAGGGTTAAGGACCTCCATCTAACACAATGTGTCACTGGAACTCATAAAGTGTACACACCGAGCAATATTTAAATCCATTAAACGTTTTGAGCAGAAGACACGAATGTGACAAACCACAGACATACCATGCTAAAGAGAAATGTGTAGGAATATGTGAAATCATGTGCATTAAAAGATCGGTTCTGCCTAAAAATGTAACAAAAGCACACTGGCCAGACAGAATTGAGGAAAAAAACTGACCAAGCACCAGTGATGTGCGTATCAAAAACAATGAAAATGAGCTAGTTCAGGAGCATTGCACGCGATTCATAGCAAAATGAAAGGACAAAATTCAAGGTCTTTTCAAGGACTTTCAAAGACCTAAAATTGCAGTTTTCAAGTACAAAAAGTATCGATAAAAAGACATATACTCGTGCTATATCAAAATTTAGAGTGAAATATATATACACAGTGGGAATTTTTGTTGAGTAAGCAAGTGAACTATAACCAAGTAGGCCTAGTGGTGAAATGCCAAATTTTACAAGAATACTTTCTTCAAAATTTTAATATGCAAAAATTTCAAAATATGGCACATCCAAAGTCAAGGACTTTTCAAGGGCCTGGAATTTTTTTCAAAATTCAAGGACTTTCAAGGACTTCTCAAGGACCCTATGAGCTCTGGCACTGAAAACTGAGTTTAAATAAAAGATAAAAAATACCTGAAAATTGTGCCATAAAAAGGAGGATAAAAAGCTAAATTCTTCTCACCTTTTCATAAACAGTGCTGTGATTGGCACACGCCGTCTTCAACCTCAAAATTCGTAGCGGATTCTTCACCAAAATATCATCGAGATGATGGACTTTGTCACTGTTCAAAACAAAAAACACAAGCTGCATAATAACGATTACCACAAGCAGTGGTGGATACAAGTGGGGAAGGGGGCGGCAGCCCACACCCCCCCTATTGACTGGATGCATCTTGAAACAAGTGAAAATTTTGCACCAAAATGCATGATTTTTGCATAAAAATTTCCAAAATTCCCTCCCCAGACACCCACGCTTCCGCCCCCTACTCCTAACTTCTGGATCCACCACCGACCACAAGTGCATCACCCTTAATGATTGCCAAGGTAATGTATACGATATCCATGCAAAATAATGGGTTTCTACAACTACTTTCTTAGTTGCAGCTTCCTAGGTTTCTACAACTCTATCTTACTTTTGGCATAAAGAATACAAAGTTTTATTGCTGTGCTAAAGCTTGCAGACAATGTTACATAATATGGTATCAAATATAGGGTGGGCCAAAAAAATGTGCCACTTTACTTTTGTCCATATCTTTCCCAATTATTGACAGATTTTTAAAATTCTTTCACTGGCACACTTTGCAGACAATTTGTGATAATGTGATTATTATAAATCCCACCACACCGTAAATGCATCTCTACACTACCTTGTAACATATCAGTGAAATATGCATACATAACGATAATAACAAACATTTTGGTAAAATTGAAAAAAAAACACTTCAGACCAACATTGCAGTGAATGGTCTGCATGACACTAGATGATGTGGGTCTAACACAGTCTAGTGTCATATGAATCATTCGTCGCAACGTTGGTCTGAAGCGTTTTTTTATTTACCTAAATTTTTGTTATTATCGTTACTTTTTGCTTACATTTGTATTTCACAAGATAGTGTAGAAACGCATTTACCATGTGGAGGGATATATAATAATCACATTATTGCAAATTCTCTGCAGAGTGCGACAGTGAAAGAATTTTAAAAATTGGTCAATATTTGGTGAAGATATGTACAAAAGTAAAGTGGCACATTTTTATGACCCACGGTGTAAAGAAAAGAATAACAACCAGCAGTGACAGTGAGTGGTGACCCATCTCACACTATTAATAACAACTGTCTGTGATATACAGCGGGTGGCCAAAAGTGTGTCATAATGCGATAACGATGCCACAAAGTCGTGAAGTGCACCGCAAATAAAATAAGTAAAATTTCGAACTTGAGCGCATCTCTAGCCAATTTATATCTATGATCATGTAGTTTTATCCATGTAAAATGCGTTGCATCATTCGTGACGTCATTTTAATCAAAAATATTGACAAACGAAGCGATTGAAATGCGCTGGATACAGCAGGCAAAGAATTGACAAGGGAGCAAAAGAAAATTATTATAAAATTCAGTAATAGTAATTCTAACAAAGGATTCATTTTGAATACATTAAACATAAGACAGGCTTGCGTACGGAAGTTCCTGAAGTGATGGAAATGTTGACA